>JREQ01002374.1_pt1 | contig 86627 bp, 91 predicted proteins | sample 210151 | NCBI WGS metagenome assembly JREQ01 (sample SAMN03019617, study PRJNA260268) | marine sediment metagenome | biome: Marine; feature: Sediment; material: Clay; isolation source: clay from marine sediments 31 meters below sea floor depth collected from... | place: New Zealand: Canterbury... | reverse complement strand
TCATGAATCTGTGTCTGGTTATCTCGGCAGCATCGACGGCGGTAGTTATTGCTTGTCCTCTCGCCTTCAAAGTAACTTCTTTGGTGTTGGATCCGCTGAAACTCGTTATGACCGCTAATACATAACTCATCGTGGGCTTTCTTCCAATGTAAACGACATTTAATTCTCTAGGCAAACCACAGTCCCTCTTCTACTCGTCTTGCTTGCACTAATTCGGGATATAGTGGCTTTAGAGGTTTCAAAGACCGTAAAGGTTTTGCGAACAGAATAACCTTAACTGGAGAATGTAAATGATTGTGATTTATTTTTGAAGGTAGATTCGGTATCATGTTGTTTGCGCTCCACCATATCATTCTTACCGTTGTTTATGCTCAGATGCGAATTTAAGGGATGAGAAGTTACGTGTGAACCTATTTAAAGGTGTCTAGGAGAAAAATCAAAGTATCATAAACACTAAAATTCTCATCTTAAGTCTTTAGGTATCCTTTCCTTCTTAGCCATTCGGCTTGATTTCTTTTGTATCGCCATATGATGTCGCCCCGCTTGTCGGACTGGAAATCCCATGGAGAGACCAAAACGATGTCTCCCAGCCTTATCCACATTCTTCTCTTCATCTTTCCCCGGATTCTGCGGAGATGTTGGTGGCCGTCCTGACATTTCACTAGAACCCTATCAAACCCCAGCAGTTTCTCTGCTATGCCAATGACGTCGTTGGCCACAGGCAACACCATATTCTTGAGTTCTTCTTCGCTTTTGACCTTCTTTTTTCCCAAAGTGAGACATCTAGATTGCCGCTTACGTGGGAGGCCCCACTTAAATATGTTCAGGAAACACCTCAGCACGCCATGGACGAGGATATATAAACCATGATGAGAATTATAGAAGTAAGAGAACGGAGAACATGACTAGAGATACCGTGAAACGATGGTTTAGTTTTAGAGGCAATGCTTCCATCGGCGTCGATTGCCAATATAAAGCCACTTCAAAGGTCAAACGCCATCAAAACGGGAACAATCACGTTTTCCTTCTCAGCTAGTTAAGGGCAATAGAAACAATGTGGAGGTACAGATGCTAAATGAGCGGTGAATTGAAGGACGAAGGGCTCATTGAGAGGGCAGAGCTGGTCATGGCGATCAGAGAGTATGATAATAAAAAAAGGCGAAGATGGGAAGGAGGAATAGATATTATCGTTTCACCTGTCAGTTCGGACGACAGGATATTGATGCGTGTCATAAACAAATCAAGGTCAAAATCTGGCATCGTTGGCATAGATGCGGTCAGAGAAATGAGTGAATTTTTGGAGCGCAATGGCTACGACGGTGGTTTTCTCGTCGGAAAGAGGTTCTCGAACGCCGCAAGGGAGGAAATGAGTCGAGAAGGCATCGAGGTAATTTCAGAGAAGCTCATGCCCTCTTTCAAACCACAGAGACTCTACTTTTCGGTAAGCAAAATTGTAGAAAAGTTATGTAAAGCCAAGTGTGGTCACGTCCCCATGGAGGAGTCTGATTGTAAGGGCTATTCCAAGGGCAACTACTCCTGCAAGATCAGACTAATCAGCGACGACGCCTCATTCCACTTTGAACGCGGTTGGACAAACCTTCTACAAAACGACATCAAGCGGCTCTTAGCAATAAGGCAACTCCTAAGCAATAAGAACTTGGAAAAGTAATGCACGGAATATCTTTTAAAGTAGTAAGGATGTACAATTCCGGGAATGGCAGGGCTGTTACCAATAGAGCTGGACCGATAATCCCTTTTCTCGAAGAGATTCTTGAAAAAGCCTTTCCTCATCGGGCTTGCCGCTTGAAAAACCGCCCTTAACCACAAAATGCACCTTGAAACTTCGTGGGCTAGTCTGTTCGATTTCTTGTATTTTCGCTTCAACGTTGTTGTTGAGACCCTTCAATTCGTAGACAAAGTCTTCAAAATAGTCTTGAACACCGCAACTTTGACAGAAAGACCCTTCAAACTCGATTGCGAAGCCGTCTTTCTCGAGCTTAAGCAGTTTCGCCGTCGCTTCTGGGCTTCTATACCTGTTATAAACTTCCACGGTTCTCAGAATGAGTTTGCTCAGTTCAGGGCCTAGAAGCTTTTTCATTTCCTCTTATACAACCCTTTCAAAACTGCTTTTTCAAGGGCGTGCTTCTCCACTTCATTAAAGAAGTTGCGTTTGCTAACGCCTTCCAAGTGCTCGGTGTCAAGGGCATAGATGGTGAAGATATATCTGTGCGTCCCTGAAGGAGGGCATGGTCCTCCGTAATCTTTCTTGCCAAAGTCGTTTTCAGCCTGTTTAGCTCCTTCGGGCAGACTCCCCCTATCAATACTTCGCACATCCTTAGGAATGTTATAAACAAGCCAGTGAATCCACGTTCCTCCCGGTGCATCCGGGTCTGCAACGCTCAGGGCAAAACATTTTGTCTCAGCGGGCGCTTCCTCCCACGAAAGTTGGGGAGAAATGTCTCTTCCATCGCATGTAAACTCGGGAGGAATGTTACCATTGTCTTCAAAATCCTTGCTCTTCAATTTCATAGCAACACCTCTGACTTTAGTAGAGGTCAGTATTTAATAAAAAATTTGGTTAAGGCGATGGGCGATGCGAGAGTCCGTAATCCGTTAACTGAAACCTTGATAAATTATATCTAGCAGCAACTAGCTTAATTATTAACTGTCCAGAGTTAGGGTGAAAAAATTGAGTGAAGAACTTCAAGAAGTTGGAAAGGTGACGCATTTTTTCACAAAGATAAACGTGGCAGTCATAGAACTGAAGGCTTCAATCTCGGTTGGCGACCGGATCCTCATCAAAGGACCCACCACAAACCTTGAACAAACGGTGGAGTCCATGGAGATAGAACACGAAAAGGTTACACGGGCAGAGGCGGGTCAAAGCATTGGACTGAAAGTGGACGACCGCGTTAGAGAAACCGACACAGTCTACAAGATAGTCTAAAACCGCCATTTTCTTTCTTTTCACAACAAGAAAACCCAGCATCCACCTTCGCAACTTTCGCAAAAATTAACTTACATTCCCACTCCTAGTTGAGCATAGGGTGATTCCGTGTTGGAAAGAGTGACAAACTCCAATCTCCGCGACCTCGTCAAATTCTTTGAGACGGTTAGTAAATTGAAAAGAACTCCAAGATCGGGTTGGGTCGAGGTGGGCATACGAAAACCCGAGTCTGTCGCGGATCACATTTTTAGGACATCTATTCTCTGCATGGTATACTCCGATCTGGAAGGCTTAGACGAGTTGAAGTTGCTAAGGATGGCGCTGATCCACGACCTTCCCGAGGCGATCATAGGAGACCTAACGCCCTCAAGAAAGACCATTGGAAGCAAAGAGAAGGAAAACAATGCCATGAAACAAATGCTAAGCCTCCTACCGAAAGAACAAAGGGAAAAATACATGACCGACTGGAACGAATACCAAGAAGACAAGACCAGAGAGGCAAAAGCCGTGAGACAACTCGAAAAGCTCGAAATGGCCTTACAAGCCAAGGAATATGAAGAAGCCGGATTAACAAGACAAAGCCTAAAAAGATTCATAAAATCCGCAGAAGAAGCCATCGTATGGCCACAGCTAAGAAGACTTCTCTCATATATTTTGGAGGAACGGCAACAGTGAGCGTCAGAAAAAGATGGACTAAGAAATTCGCCGAGTCACTAACCGAAGACGAGAAAAAAGCCTTCAGGCTATGGCTAGACTTCTCCGAAGGAAAAATCTCCGAATCCGAGTTCAAGGCAAAAATGGACATGAAAGTTATGCCGAGGATGCTTGGCAAAATGAGCGCAGCAAGAATTAACGCCCTAGAAGACGAAGTTGAAAGCCTGAGGAGAAGAGTAGACGCTTTGGAAAAGAAAATACGAAAGGCTTAGGCATGAAGGTGAGAAGTTGAAATCTAGTCTTGTTAACCTAGACGATTTTCCAGCTACGAAAGAGTACGTCTACTTGAATGCCGCATCGATTTCCCTGATGCCCCTACCCGTCTTGAGGAAGATGAACGATTTTCAGAAGGAACTTGGGCTCAGAGGAACGGTGTGGTTTGACGAGGAAGTTGAAACCATGGCTATGGAGGACGCCCGCAACGAAGCAGCTAAACTTGTAGGCGCTGATGTTGACGAGATAGCCTTACTTTCCAGTACAACCGAAGCCCTCTGCGCAATCGCGTGGTCCTTGGATTTTAGGCGGGGCGACAACGTGGTTACCACGGACATGGAGTTTCCAAGCGTAGTTTATCCGTGGATGAGAATTGGAAAAGAGAAGGGTGTGGAAGTTAGATTAGCCAAGAACAAAGAGGGCATAGTTGAGGTAGCAGACTTAGAGAAGCTGGTGGACGACCGCACTAAGGTGTTAGCCATCAGTCACGTGGAATACGCAAGTGGCTTAAGGTTCAACTTGAAGGAACTACATCAACTAGCCTCTAAGCATGGAGCCTTGCTGGTCGTAGACGCCATACAGTCGCTGGGCGTGGTTCCTATAAACGTTAAAAATGAAGGCGTCGACGTACTCGCTTCCGGTTCCTACAAGTGGTTGCTTGGTCCCTTTGGAGCCTCCATTCTGTACGTGAGGAAAGACATCTACGAGAAACTTGACCCTCCATTTGTGGGATGGAGGAGCACAGAAGAACCATTTGAGTTCAAGCCAACGCAACTTAGCTACGCAAAAACAGCGAAAAAGTTTGAGTACAGCACTACGAATTATGCATCCAAGACGGGGTTAGCTGAAGCGATAAAATATCTGCGAAGGATAGGTATAGAAAGAGTCCACGAGTACGTGCTGGAGCTCACCGGGAATTTGATGCAGTCTCTGTCGAATTTAAGGGGAATAAGAGTTATAACGCCCAGAGAAAACGAGAGGAGAGCCGGCATCGTCACCATTCGCTTTGATGGAGCTGATTACATGGAGGTTGCGAAAAAGCTCGGCGAGAGAGGTATAATTGTTTCTCCCAGATTTGAGAGTGTAAGATTTTCGCCCCACGTATATAATACTGAAGAAGACATGTCTAAAACTTCAGAAGAGCTGGAGAAGATAATCAGTTAAAAACGCTCATGACCGAGGTCACACCAACAAAAAAGGGTAGTATAAGCGACCCTTCTCCTTGACGCGCCGCATATGCCCATCATATTTACTCTTTCCAAACCGTTAGTTATACAAACCTTAAAGGCATGTTTAAGGGCTCCTGGAAGGGTTTAAACCAACCCATCTTTTTTCTTAGGTTAACTCTTAAACAAACAATCAAAGAACAACAGACATTCATGTCTTTTTTAGAGATGAAAGCGTAACTAATCCGACTATCCAAACTATGAATGTAGCATACCATACTGGAAGTGTAGGCTCATGATTATGGAAAAGGTTATGGTATACAGAAACAAGAAATAGCGAAATCCAGCAACCTACAGTCCAAAAGACTTTTACGTGTTTCATGACGGGTACAAAGTTTTGTGTTCATAAAAAACTTCTGTATTATAGCTTGGTTTTCAAAATAAGTATGGAGAAATTCTAAGTCAAGTTCTGAGTTAGGATTCTCAAGTGATAAAAGACTAAGTCGCAATATGCAGGAAATAGGTTTCATGATTATGCGAAGGTCAAAGCTGGAAATGCACATCGACATTCTTAAGGCTCTGGCTTGTCATGGACGGTTAAAGCTAACTCATCTTATGTATAAGGCTAACGTAAACTGTAGTGTTCTAAAACAATACTTGAACTTGTTAATCCAACGTAACCTCGTTAAAGAACAAACAATGCACAAAAAAAGAGTTGTTTACGCCATTACAGAAAGAGGTCTAACAGCACTCAAAAACGTCAGGAAAATAAACAATGCTCTCCAAATAATTGAGGAATCAAACATTCCCAGCATTGCTATGTTAAGTAAAAGCCAGAATATCAGTAAACAAGATTTTCATTGAACAGAATAGTCCAGAACCTAAAGTTCAAGTTCTTATTCCTATATATGAACCTCTAGAAGTCACTAAATGTAAGAAATGTGGAAAGGTATTAGCAGAACCTAAAGAATTGGTCAGAATACAAGAGAGGTGGCTATATGCCCCCAGAAGAAAAAAATATCGAACTAGACAATCTAGGTCTTTATCTAAAACCTACCTTTGTAATTGATTCTGATTCAGAAGTAATAAAAGAAAAAGCTACTTTGCTTACAGAAAAATACGACTCTCAAAAAGAAAAAGCGAAAGAGCTGTTTTACTTTGTGAGAGATGAAGTAAAGTACAACCCGTATCCTTCTTCTTCAATTGAAGATTATTGTGCAAGCAAAACATTAGAAAGAGGGGAAGGTTATTGTGTTCAAAAAGCTGTGGTTTTAACAGCCCTTGCTAGAGCAGTTGGCATACCAGCCAGACTAGGATTTGCAGATATAAAAAATCATCTTGCTCCTAAGGAGCTTATAGAAATGATAGGAACAAACGTATTTGTTTATCACGGCTATTCTGAGCTTTGGCTGAATAATAAATGGGTAAAAGCAACACCTGCTTTCAACATAGCGATGTGCAATAAATTTGACATAAAACCAGTTGAGTTTGACGGTGTTACAGATGCTATTTTTCATGAGAGGAATATGAAGGGAGAACTCCATATAGAATATATAAAATATCATGGAACATTCGCAGATCTTCCGTTTAAAGAGATTATGCAAGCTTTTATCGATCAATATCCAGTTGCAGGCAAGGAAGTAAGATAGCTTATGCCTACATCCTACGTAAAAGAAGATGCTACTATTTCTGGTTATGGCCTCTAAAGGTGTGAGCGATTCCTGTATTGATGCTTTCTGCGGTAGAACACCGAGAAGCGTTTTGGCTAAACATTACCTTGACTATTCTCCGGAGAAACTTAAACAAATCTGCGCGCGTGTTTCTGCTGTATTTCAAGTCTTGCAGTTTGATCTCATTGCTTAAGCTGTTTCTCAAACTCATCAACTAACGGAAGGGCATATCGTTCTTTGTGGTATTGGTAGCCCTTCTCGTCCACGTAGCCATGTTCATAAAAATACTCGTTTAAAGGCTTCTGGAATGCTTTTAAGGCATGCTAGAGCACCGTTTTACATGGTGTAGGCGTTGTCTCAGACAGTCACACTAAATGATGTTTACAAGGCTCGAAGAGTTGTAAGCAAATATCTTCCCCGAACACCCCTTGTAAGGTCTCCAAGCCTTTCTAGGCGGTTGGGATTTGAAGCCTACGTCAAATGCGAGAACCTTCAGCCTATAGGCGCCTTCAAGGTTAGGGGCGGCGTATACCTTGTTTCAAGACTTTCAAAAGAAGAACGGCTTAGGGGCGTCATAACCGCCTCAACTGGAAACCACGGTCAGTCAATAGCCTACGCAGCCTCCCTTTTCGGTGTGAAAGCTATTGTCGGAGTGCCTAAGGGCTCGAACCCAAACAAAGTTGAAGCCATAAAGAATCTTGGAGCCTCTGTCGAGTTTCGCGGCTCAGACTTTGACGAAGCGAGGCTCTGGGTTGAGGCTGAGGCTAAGAGGAAAGGCTACAGATACGTTCATTCAGCCAACGAACCTCTACTAATCGCGGGTGTTGGAACCCTTTACCTTGAAATCATGGAGGACCTTCCAGACGTTGAAGCCATACTAGTCCCCATAGGGGGTGGCAGCGGCGCCGCAGCAGCGTGCATTGTGGCGAAATCCATAAACCCGAAAGTGAAAGTCATCGGAGTTCAAGCCGAGAAAGCACCCTCAGTCTACCTATCCTGGAAAAACAAGAGGTTTATCGAAACCAAGTCGGCTGAAACCTTTGCTGACGGTCTCGCTACGAGGGTTCCCTTCAAACTTACTCTCGGCATTATCAACGAGTTGATTGACGACATCGTTCTTGTAAGCGAGGAAGAGATGAAAAAGGCAATCCTAACGCTGCTTGAGACAACCCATCAGCTTGCAGAGGGAGCTGGAGCTGCTTCAACAGCAGCTGCGTTTAAGCTTAGAAGAAGGCTTCAGGGGAAGAAAGTTGCCCTCGTTTTGACGGGAGGAAACCTAACCCTCCAAACTCTCCAGGATATCTTTACAGCAAACTGCAACATGGCGATGAAATCGGCGTATCTGACACCTCGCGGTGGTCCTGGGTGTGTCATGCGCCGCCCCGGTAATTTCTATGTTAAATAGTATATATAGGGGGTCTGATAGGCGTCGATCTACAGAGAGCCTATCTGCAGCGCAATTGCTTTTTCAGAAAAAAATACTGATTTCAACATACCTCGCCTATTAGGATCCAAATAGATCAGGAAAAAGGGGAGATCGCGGGGATATCCGCAGAGAGGTGTCAATTTAAACTAATCATACTTTAGACGGCACGGTCCTCTCTATTTTTACTCCCTTCTCCAAGGCGATAACTTCTACGAGTTCCTGTATGCCAGAGGTCTTTATCTTTCTCTCCAGCACTTGTTCTATTTGGAAAACACCCGCTGGATTAGTCATGCTCACCAAGATTTGAACTGGTTTCCGGTCTTCCCTCTCAATTTCAACCTTTGTTATGGAGAGGGCGGAAAGGGAGTGGATGTCCACCTTTCCGGTCTTGTAGGGAATTCTAGCCCTCCCTTCAGCCATGTCGGTTCCGTCCGCCACTTTCGCCGCTCCCGCCTCCACGCTTAGGCATTCAACTTCCTCGTCGTGGGAGAAGATGGTGTGAAGTATTTCCGACTTCAGCCTTATCAAAAGAGCCGGGTCCCTGGGGTAGACTTTTCTGAGAAGCCTATCAAGAATTGGATTTGCAATCGTGCAACCATGGATGTGATGGTCGACGCGGTGAACAACGTTTCCTATGTCGTGAAGGTAGGCTCCGCAAAGCACAACAACCTTCGCGTCTTTGAGAGAGCACACATTATTCCCCACGGTTGTAGGCGTAACCTTCTCAGATAGGATTTCAAAGATTTCTAAGGCACCGCCCGAAGCGATCCTAGAGTGAACGGGACCATGGTCGTTATACATCAGACGATCCACAGCCATGACGTTCGCCATGCGAAGGCAACCCTGTACCTCTGCATCGCTTTCCAACAAACGAAACATCTTCGCAACCTGAGGTTCTTTCAAATGGGAATACACGAGATCTGGTGAAACCACTACCATTTTTCAGCCACCACCTTAACACTGTAAGATAGCGCATAAGAAACTTAAGTAAGCCGAGCTTCCGCCGGAGCGCTGAAAAAGGTCCCAGCTTATATCATGTATAACCAAACCGAACTTTATTCTCAACATAGGCACCGGGATCGATTTCCCGAACGCTTACCTCATCTACATCTATGACGTAGATTGTGTGCAGGCGGGCGTTCCTTATTTCATCGAGACTCACCGGCGGGTTCTTGTAGTACAAGTCGCAGCGGCTCTTGATCTCCCTCAACTCTTCTGATTTTCTGTCTCTGGGAGGTTTGGTGAGGGCTGGCAGAATCTGCAGAATGTAATAGGGCGGCACACCTAGCGCAAACTTGTCTGAGTGGTTGCCATATCGAGTTATTTTGCTTGCTATCCTCGCCTTGCAGTAGGTCGCGGGATCTAAGGCGTGTTCTGGCGGAACAAAGCCAGTCTCCACCTCCACGATGAGGGTTCCGTAGCCTTTCACCCCGTACAAATCGCAGGTTAGTCCGCCCTCTAATGGACGCTCCACATCCACATCGTAACCCTTTAAGACCAGATGCTTGGCGCAAACAAGCTCCATCACCGAATGATTAATTTTCACAACGTTCTTTTCATTAAGGCGAATTAATCTGTTCTTTAGTTTATTCAGTTTCCTTTTCGTTTCCTTGTCTGCGTTCTTGTTTAATCTTGTCAGTAAAATACCTAGGTCTCTGTCAAACTTCTTCATGTTCGTTTCCTTTTTGGAGGGGTTCAACAGACATAGTATATCAAATTTTATTGATAAATTAATTGAGAACTTTGGTCAAAAAGCTTTTATGCAGATATATGCCTAACAAATAAGACGCCCGAGTTGGGGAGCACGCTTGAATGGGCTGACAAAGGGCGGTTGACCGTTCAACCGGCTGTTGGAGCTGCTTCGTGCGATTACATCAATCGGGGTGACTTTGACGGAAGGCAGAATGGCTGACCAATCGGCGTTGATCCGTTTAGGCTTAGACTCAACTTGGGCTTTTTCATTTTTACTGGCTTGAAAATCAAAAGCCTTTTATAACGTAAATTTGAAGGTAAGGTTTCCAAGTTTAGGATAGGAGTAGAGATGATTAAAACGGAAATTTGCGACTTACTAGGGATCAAGTATCCTATCATTCAGGCCGCCATGGGACCATTCGATACGTCAGACCTGGCTTCAGCTGTTTCTAATGCAGGAGCACTCGGTATTGTTAGCCATCCAGCCCCTTCGGAGATAAGTGTAATGTTCGCCTTGTTGACGCCTGAGAAAGTACAGGAATTTATAGAAGATGTGAAGCGAAGAATGCTTGCAGCCATTCAAAAGGTGAATAAGAGTACGGATAAGCCCTTCGGACTGAACATTCGTGTGGCCCCGGAGCAACCCGATGCACCACGCCTTGTGGACATGATAATTGAAGAGAGGGAGAAAGACCCTCAACTGGCAAAGAAGCTCAAACTGATTATCACCTCGGCGGGCGATCCAACCCTGCCATACCTCAAAAAGATAAGGGAGGCAGGAATGTTACACTTCCACAACGTGCCAACCGTTTATCATGCAAAGAAGGCTGAGAAGGCAGGTCTGGATGGGCTGGTCGTCACAGGGTACGAGGCAGGAGGACATGTGGCCTACGAGCCTATCCACACGATTGTTTTAGTTCCCGCGGTGGTGGAGGCCGTGAAGATACCCGTGGTGGCTGGAGGTGGAATCTGCGATGGCGCGGGCCTTGTTGCCGCTTTGGCGTTCGGTGCTCAGGGCATCTATATGGGAACTCGATTCATCGTTATCAAGGAATGCGAGTTTAACCAAAGAGTAAAAGAGGCTATTATTGAGGCAAAGGAGAAGTTCCCCAAGGTAGCCAGCACTCTAGTGACCCAAGGGTTCTTCGGCCCGCTTAGGCATCTGAAGAACGAGTACTCGCTGAAACTTCAGGAGATGGTGGCTAAGGGGGCATCTCCAGAGGAGTTACTAGAGTATGAGGGGCGAGGCACATTCTTAGCAAAGGGTCCGCAGGGCGACGTTGTTAATGGCGCTATCTGGTGTGGGCAGGTGGCCAGAAGGATAAACGATATTCTTAGTGCAAAGGAGCTTATTGAGAAGATAATGAGAGAAGCTGAAGAGATCATAGAAAGGTTGTCAACAAGAGTAATAGCGTAAATCGGATTTTAGGGTCACGGTTTAAGCTTCCTTTTCCTCAGAAGGCGCATTCGGAAGAATTGCTTAAATTTTTGAAGCGTGCTCCTTACGAATTTTTGTGTCCCTGAGGACTTGTGACTCCTGAGAAAAACTTTGCAATTATAAATATGGGTTGCTGAATATGGAGTTGCGGTGATCGTAGTGCATAGGATGCCTAAATTGATAATCACTTGCGCTTTGACTGGTTCGGCAGTATTCCCGTCGCAGACGCCTTACCTGCCCATAACACCTGATCAAATAGCTGACGAAGCCTACAAGGCATACAAGGCGGGAGCGGCGGTGGTTCATGTCCACGTGAGGGATCCAAAGACAGGTATGCCTACTGCAGATTTGAACGTTTGGAGAGAAACCCTCACAAAAATCGAGGAAAAATGTGACCTGGTAATCTGCGTTACCACAGGCGGCGGCGCGGGAATGACAGCAGAGGAAAGGATAGCCGTTGTTCCAGAGTTTGAACCCGAAATGTGTTCCTTCGACGTAGAAACCATGAACTTCAGCATGTTCCCCCTTGTTGACAGAATTAAAGAGTGGAAATTCCCATGGGAGAAACCAATGATAGAAATGAGCAAAGATTTCGTTTTCAAGAACACCTTTGCTGACCTCGAGGTTTTCGCCAAGGCCATGAAGGAACACAACGTCAAGCCAGAGATTGAGATTTACGGCACCAACGGACTCTATAACACAGGCTTCCTTATTCGAACAGGCCAACTAAACCTACCGGTTCACATACAATACGTCCTTGGTGTCCTTGGCGGCACGCAATCCACCCCGTACGAACTTATACATTTGCAGACGGAAACACACAGAATGTTCGGGCCAAACAACTACACATGGTCTGTAATAGGTATCGGTTATCCTTCTGAGTTCTACTTGGGAGCTGTAGCAATAACCATGAGTGGCCATGTGCGGGTTGGCCTAGAAGACAACATATACATTAGGTATAGGGAACTAGCAAAGAGCAATGCGGAACTCGTGAAAAAAATCCGTAAAATCGCTGAACTTTTTGAGCGAGAAATAGCCACGCCGGATGACGCTAGGCGAATGCTTAACCTTAAAGGCATAGACAAAGTCAAGTTCTAAAATTTTGCAACGGCGACAGGTGAGTTAACTCTATTACTGCCTAGTTTCTCGTAGACCCACGAGGCGTCGAAACTGTGGAGGCACGATTGAATTTGTAATATTGGTACATGGCAGACATTGCTTTGACGGCCCTTGTTACGTCCGGATAGACTGGAAATCCCTTACTTTCTAATAATTTTGTTATTTCATCTGTTGCTTGTTTGTCTCCCGTGATTGAGAAGAATAAGGGCTTTGGTGTCCCCTTTGTGATGGAAACTAGGCTGGAGAGAGCCCTATCAAATAACAGGAAGCCCCTATGAAGACCAAAGGAAAAAACCATGAGACTGTCCAAGTTTTCATCTTGCAAAACTGCATTAAAGGCTATGTGAAAAAACCTTTCCGCATCAAAAGGCGAATACATTCCTACCTCTATAGCCGGCCCAAGATCCACAGGGTTCCCTATCCTTTCATGCCAAGGAGGCGAAATCTTCCTGAGGGCTTCGATGGTTTCGCTGGATAAATCAGGAATTTGAAAGCCATTTTTTATGGCAGAATCCGTAGCAATAACGCAGCCGGCTCCAGTAACACTCATCACCCCTAAGTTATTTCCTTTGGGCAGAGGTTGCAGAGCAAAGGCTTTCGCAAAATCTATCAGCTGTTCGAAGCTTTCTACCTGAATTATTCCAGCTTGTTTGCATGCTGCATCGAATATTTCGCTTCTTCCAGACAAGGACCCGGTGTGGGACATAGCTGCTTTTGATCCCTTCTCCGTGACACCTGACTTCAAAACTAAAATTGGCTTTCTTTTAGAAACTCTTCGGGCAGTCTTTAAGAAGGTTCTGCCATCCTTAACCCCCTCGATGTACATGCATATGACCCTGGTATCCGGGTCTTGCTCTAGATAGTTCAGCACCTCCACGTCATCTACGTCACATTTGTTGCCGAGACCCACAACCTTGCTTAGGCCGAACTGTTGAGAACTTATAATGTAGGCTAGTAGGAAACCGAGAAAAATTCCTGTTTGGGCGACGATAGCAGCGTGTCCCCTCTTGGCTTGGCCCATTCCGGGCACGAAGGAAGATGTGAAGCCGTTGGCAGTGTTTAAGATTCCCGTGGTGTTGGGTCCGATAATGCGTATTCCAGCCTCCTTTGCAATCTTAAGCATTTTTTCCTCCAACGCCGTGTTTCCCTCCTCAGAGAAACCCGAAGAGATTATAATCACTCCTTTCACTCGTTTTCTGGCACAACTTTCCATAATTTCAAGCACTGTTGAGGCAGGGGTAGCTATAACCGCCGCGTCCAAATCCTCAGGGATTAGATCAACCCGGGGGTACGCCTTTAACCCAAGAATTTCAGTTGCTTTAGGGTTCACGGGATAGAGTTCGCCTTTGAACCCAAGGTCTATTAGATTCCTTAGAATGTTGTATCCGAGTTTACCAGGAGTTCTGGAGGCTCCGATAATCGCAACGCTCTTTGGTTCAAAGAAGGGTTTCAGGTTGGAGGTTTCGTTTGTATGTTTAGACAAGGGAACACGACCAACTACATCTTGTGGATGTCGTAGTTGACCTCATTCTCATACTGATATAAATTTTAAACGGAAACCTGGGTTCTGTAAACTTAACAAGATTCTTTCCAACCAGAAGGGTCCGCTATTTGAAGCTTGTTGTTTAGGGAAACTTGAAAAGAGGTTCCTTCCAAACGTTATCTCTGCAACTGAAAATAGAACGTAAAGGTGGTGGTAAACGTGGAAGAGTTTCCATGGTGGACGGAGGAACAAAGGCGACTCGCAAGGGAAGTTGAGGAGTTCAGCCGGGAAGTTACACCCTTGGCTGAAGAGATAGACTGGAGGGCCAAGCTAGGCATAATCGACGGTTCCCTCCCCTGGGACCCTATCCCTCAAGAACTCAAGAAGAGAATAGTTGAGAAGGGATATTTCGGCGCCATGATCCCAAAAGAGTACGGAGGGATGGGTCTAGGCGTTACAGGCGGTTGCATAATTGCTGAGGCACTAGGCCCAGCTTACGGAGGCTTCGTCGCAACGGCTTTTGGAGGCACCCACCAAATCATAAGCCACGGCACAAAAGAACAGAAAGAAAGGTGGCTGCCCAGAATAGCGAACGGGGAAATCAGTGGAGCTATAGCGTTGACAGAACCCTTCGTAGGTTCCGACGCCGCAGGAGTAGAAACCTTTGCTGTACGAGAAGGCGACGAATACGTCATCAACGGCAAGAAAAGGTTTGTATCCAACCTAGGCTACGCCGACATTTACATGGTTTACGTGAAGACCAGCAACAAGCCTGAAGACATAGCTAGTTATGGACACATGACAGGCCTCATCGTCGAAAAGGGCACACCGGGTTTCACGGTGGAGAAGGTGAACACGTTATGCACGTTTGATCCGCCCGCGCTTAACGGATACCTGAATTTCGACAACGTGCGGGTTCCTGTGGCTAACAGAATTGGAGAAGAAAACGAAGCCTTCTTAGGAGTCATGGTGCAAGGACTCAACTTCGAGAGACTAATCCTGTGTGCACTCACGCTCGGCTTAATGCGGATATCGCTAAAGTATGCTGTTTACGTCACGGAAAGGCGCATACAATTCGGTAAACGAACCATCGACTTTGAAAGCAACCAGTACAGAATCGCAGACATGATCATGAACCTAAAGCTAGCCCGCCTCATGACCTACTACTCAACACACCTAGCAGACCTAGGAGAAGAACCCATAATCGAAGCAACCCTCCTCAAAGTCTTCGCAGCAGAGGCAAACAGCAAAGCCGCCCTTGACGCCATGAAGTGCATGGGAGGAGACGGACTGACAAAAATGTATCCAGTGGAAGCAATAATGAGAAGCATGCTCATGACCGAAATAGGTGGCGGATCCAGCGACATCATGAGGCGACTTCTAATGAGGCAAGCGACAAGATACCAAGTAGGTCTAATGCTGGAAGACTTGAAGGCGCCCCGTCGCCGCTTACACCCAGAGTTGGAAGTACCCGTATCAGACTGGACAGGTGAACTGAAACCCAAGTTGACAGCAAAAGACCCTGAAGGAAAGGTGCTTGAAGCCCTCGCATTTGATTACCGGGTTAATCCAGGACTCTACATGACCCGCGAAGACCTAGAAGAGGACACAGACCTTAAAGGGGAGGAACTAGACGAAGCGCTGGTATCCCTTGAACAGAAGGAACTCGTCAAGCTTTTCAGACTGCATAGAATCATCAGACTCGCAAAGGCGCATTACACGGGTTTAAAGAAAGTGAAGCCTCAGAAATTCTACAACTGGTATCCCCAGTGGGTTAAGGAGAAACTGTTCCCAGCTCCTCAAATGAAGCCGATGTTTGAAACAGAATAGGGCGATCTTTCCTCGAAGGAGAGGCTGTACCGCTACTGGGAGTTGAAATAGGACTCCAGCTTCTCCTTCAGAATAGCTTTAAGTTGAGGGTCGTCCCTGCAGTAGTTGTCTTCGACGCCCAAAACCGTTATCTTGGACGCGGCTTCTGGATGCTGCCGAACAATAAATTCCTTATGTTCCTCTTCCATAACGAATATCTTGTCAGCCCACCGGACCAGTTCTGCATTTATAGGGTTCGACACACCAAACGATGTTCCCGCTGACTTAACCTCAAAACCTTCGCGATCCTTGAACATCTTCACCGCCGTGGGGCTCCTATGAATGTTCCCAGAGCAGACAAACAGCACCCTCTTGACCATCGCTGCACCTTCTCGCTATAGGAAAAGTTTGATGAAAACAGAATTTTTCCTTTTCCCTTATCCTGTAATAAGGGTTAGGATTTAAAAATAAAAAACGGGAGGGAAGTTTGGCAACTAGAGTGGTTTAAAGTATTTTATATCTTGGATGTTGGCTTCACGTTTTTCCCTGAACACTGCTTGAACCCGCATGCCGATCCTTAACTTTTTCTCGTCAACTTCGCCTAGGAGATGGGTGAATCCCGTGTCAGCCCCGTCAAGCTTTATGATTCCGTATATGATTGGTGGAGTCATTGGTTGGTATGGTTCTGAATAGTTCACAACAGTGTAAGATAACAGCGTGCCTTTGTCGCTTAGTTCCACCCACTCATCTAGCTTGCTGAAGCATCTTCCGCAGACTGATCTCGGTGGCATATACACCCGGTTGCATTTTGGACACCTTACGCCAAGTATCCTTTTGTTGTCCCTCAATTCTGTGAAGAATTTGGTGTTGAATTCGCCTAGGTAGTACATGAAGTTTAGAGCAAGCTTTCCCGGAATCGTGTAAGCCCATTTGTCATGTTCTTCCCTACTCAACATCCTAGCCTCCTATTCCTCAACCAGAGTGAAATATTTGATGTCCCAGAAGTCCCCCTTACGGTCCTTCTTGTCTTTGAACACCGCTCGAACTCGTTTACCCCTCCATTGAAGCAGTTTTGTGATTTCTGTTTCCGGCAAGTAGTGGTTGATGACTCCGCCACCGTCAAGCATGATAACTCCCCAAGCGTAGGGAACCCTTCTCTCCTCTCCAGTTTGTGGGTCTGTAAATTTTTGGAACACCACGCTAAAATATAGCAAAGTGCCCTCGTTACCCAGCGGAACCCACTCTTTTTGCACGACATGGCAACTTCCACAGACCGTTCTCGGAGGCGCCACTATGCGACCGCATTTTGGACATTTAATTCCCCAAATTCTTTCGTTATCTCTAATTTCCCTAAGGAACCTACCCATGTAGGGACCTGTGGGCCAGTTGACTGGCAAATTTAACGGAATTTTTACTGCAAGTGTTCCGGGCGCGCGTTCTCTAATGAACCTATCTTCTCTTTCAACCAATTTTTCTACCTCACTTTGGTTTTTCCTTCGTAAGTAAGTGTAGTATCGTCCAAGTAGACCCGCCGAAGGAAGATGCCATGGCAGTGTTCACTTCTTTCGGAATCTGGTGTTCTCCAGCGTCTCCACGAATCTGTAAAGCGGCCTCAGCAACCCTGAGCATGGCCGTTGCTCCAATAGGATTGGTTGATATGACCCCGCCTGAAGCGTTTATTGGGAAGTCGCCTCCTAATGCGGTTTGACCCTTCCCGATCATTTCAATGTTTTCGCCGGGTTTGAGAAAGAGGAATTCTGTCATCCAATCCATGTGCCACCACACGTTCGGATCATACATTTCAAAAGTATCGATCTGCTTAAGGGGGTTCGTTATTTTGTTCCTCTCGTACAGTTTCCGTGCGCAATGCCTCATGGTTGACTCTGTCTCGGTTATCACTCCTACTACGAAGTCTTCTAGATGGGTTGTTACGTGGTCCTTTATCCAAACGGGCTTGTCGATGATTTTTTCGGCCTTCTCTTCCGATGCTAGTACCAACGCGCAAGCACCACTTGACTCTGGGCACATGTGAAGAAGTCTAAGGGGATAGACCAACAGCCTTGAGTTCATCACGTCGTCTATCGTTAGCTTCATCCGCAGATGGGCGTAGGGGTTTCTCAGGGCGTTATCTGCCAGCTGTACTCGAAGTTTTGCTGCGACAAGTTCCAAACGTTCCAATTGTTCCATCGTAAGCGCTTCCAACCTTTCTGCAAATGTTGCGCCAGTGAGAGCCCCGGACATCATCCACCTAAACCACAGGGGATCGGCCATCCCAGTTATTCCGCCAGTGGCCTCTCCCTCCTCCATCTTCTCAAAACCAACACACAATGCCACATCATAGAGGCCAGAGGCTACAATGTTGTCTGCGGCGCAAACAAGTGCTCCTCCAGTGGTCCCACCAGTGGTGATCCGTATGCCAGATTTCATGTAGGCGCCGTCGCCGTCGACATGCCACATGTCTCCTTGGTAGTTTCCTTCAAAGAGCTCCATATTTCCATGTACCACGGCTTCGATATCTGTTACATCCAGTTGGGCATCCTTGAGGGCGGCCCTCACCGCCTCATTTACTAGTTCAACTTGAGTCACATCCGGCCTTCGTCTTTTATGGTGTGTTTGACCTACTCCTACAATTGCCACGTTTCTCTTCTTCTTAACCATATTCGCTCACCTTTTCATCTTCCCAGAATTAGTACGCAATGCAACTGTCCACAGGGTCCGCTCGTCCCATGGGCTAAGCCTATTTCTGCCCCAGAAACTTGTCTGGCACCAGCTTCACCACGCAGCTGGAGGGCTATTTCCACAACCCTAGCTAAACCGGCAGTAATGTAGGGACAACCCACCAATACTCCGCCTGAAGGATTCACCGGAACCTTGCCTCCCATCTCTGTTACGCCCTCGTCGAGGAGCTTGCCTCCCTCACCCCTACCGCAGAAGCCAAGACCCTCCGTCCATAGAGGCTCTTGATAAGAATACCGCGTTGATATTTCAGCCACATCGATTTCCTTTAGCGGATTTTTTATTCCCGCCATCTTGTATGCTCTTTTAGCGGCTGAACCCAGAGAATCGCAGTTGGCTAAGTCCCTGTCTCCAAGATAAAAAGCGTCGTAACAGTTGCTGGCGCCCTTTATCCAAACTGGGTTGTCTGTGATCTTCTTGGCCTTCTCCTCTTCAGCTAAGATTAACGCGCAGGCGCCGTCCGTAACTGGATGGGTATCCAGTTCGCTGATGGGGGATGCCAGCATTTTGGAGTTTAACACGTCTTCGACTGTTATGTCCCGGGCCTTTGTGACGTAAGGGTTATTTTTTCCGTTCTTGTGACTTTTCACCACTGCCTTGGCACACTGTTCACGCGTAACTCCATGGGTGTGCATGTATAGCCTGGCTTGTAAAGCAGCGGCAACTAGGTGATCCAGACCGAGGGGACGCTGGAAGTAGGGGTCGAACCCAGCGTTGGTTATAATATTCCTTGAAACAGGCTGGGATTCTTTACAGTGGGCCGTCACCAGAATAATATCCGAATGGCCGGAAAGGATTCCCATATAGGCATAGAAGGCCGCTTGGGCTCCATCCTGCGCCACCTTTTCTTCGGTTCGATAGTGGGCACCAACAACATCTCCAATGGCGGTATCTGAGATAGTTCTGGCATCCCAGAAATCGTCAGACGCTGTTACAGCGGCATCTATTCCTTTGCCTTCCTCGAAAGTTAGCCCGGTTTCATCTAAGACCTTCTCTACGCACTGGTAGACCAGTTCACTTTGTCGGTAGTAGTTTTCCTCGTACTTGGTCTGAGCCACAGCCACGATGGCAACTTTTTCCATCATTTTTCCACCTGGCTATAATAGCCCGTGAACTTAACTTAAAAATTTGGGGAAGCCCTCCACTAAGAGTGCATCGCTTAAACTCAGGAAACTTTATGTTTGTTTTAGTAAGGAGACCAGGTATTCGATTGATATGTTTGCTCCGCTGATAATTACCGCAACTTTCTCTTTGGGTTTTGGATGATATCTAAACAGAAGAGCTGCCAAGGAAGCTGCTCCGGAAGGTTCAGCCAGTATATGAGCTTCGCGTAGAAGCGCCAGCACAGCTTCACCGATTTCCTGTTCAGTTACCAGTAGGATGTCATCTACGTATCTTTTTATTATTCTGAAGGTTAGGTCAAGCGGTTTTTTGGTAGCCAAACCATCCGCAACCGTGTTAACAGAATCTACTTCTACGATTTTTCCAGCTTTCCAGGATCGGTAGACGGCTGGAGCTCCTTCAGGTTGAACTCCAACTATTCTTATATTTGGATTCAAGGTTTTTGCAGCAATAGATATTCCAGATATGAGGCCGCCACCGCCTATAGGTACAATGATTGTATTTAAGTCTGGGACGTCTTCGAGCAATTCTAAACCAACAGTTCCCTGTCCAGCGATTACGGAGGGGTCGTTAAAGGGATGCACAAAGGTTGTTCCGGTTTCCCTTTGTATCTCAAGGGCCTTAGAGTACGCTTCATCGTAGTCCTTCCCATGTTTTACGACTTCCGCCCCGTAACTCTCTATGGCTTCAACCTTTTCCTTAACAGCGTTTTCAGGCACAACTACGATGGCTTTGGCTCCATAAATCTTGGCTGCATAGGCAACGGATAGTCCATGGTTACCAGAGGACGATGCAATCAAGCCTTTCTTTAGTTCTGACGGAGAGAGGCTACATATTTTGTTGACTGCTCCCCTTATCTTGAAAACCCCTACTGGTTGAAAGCTTTCAAGCTTTAAGTATACTTCTGCGCCTGTTCTTCGGCTGAAAACAACTGACATGTAAGTTGGAGTTCGAATAACGAAGTTTCTTATTTTCCTATTTGCTTCCAGTATATCTTGGAAACTGACAGCCCCTTCTTTCATATGCTACACCTACAATTCATCCGTAAAACACTTCTTACATGCATTCAAGATGATTTTTCGTCTTTTCTCATTTCATTTATGACTTCTGCGATCCTTTTGCTTGTCGGTATTTTCGCTCGCTCAAATTTTTCCTGAGGCTTTGTTAAAGGACGTGTGGCATCAATGCCGAGCTTTGTTGTTAATCCTGTTTCTTGGTTGGCGGAGGGGTCTAGCGTTGACCCTCTTGCGTTAGGGATAATTACCAAATCTTCGTTTGCTTGGAAGCGGGTTGCAATAGCCCACTCTACCTCGTCTAGGTCAAAGACATCGATATCCGTATCCACGACTATAACGTGTTTGAGGCTTGGATGAGCTGCAAAAGCTGCCATAAGGGCGTTTTTTCCGTCTCCCTCTGTTTGTTTTTCGATGGAAATTACCGCGTGAAGCCATCCGCATCCTCCGCTGGAAAGGTTCACAGCCCCTACGATGGGCACCACATTCTTGACTGCCTCCCAGATCATGGTTTCACGGGGCAAACCCATCAGCAACTTATGTTCTGCTCCAGAAGGCAGGAGCGCTTGATAGATGCAGTCTTCGCGGTGCATCATGCCAACGAGCTCGATGATTGGCTGACTCCGCTGGATGTCGTATGTTCCGGTTATGTCCACCAACGGACCCTCCAGGGCTTCTTTCTCCACCGACATGGTTCCCTCCAAAACTATTTCCGCTTCTGCCGGAGCGTAAGCTTCTACGTTTTCACATTTTGTTAGGTGCATCTTGTTTTCAAGCAGAACGTTTGCTATGCCGAACTCGCTCACGCCGAAGGGGGCTGGAGACGCCGCTGCCAGCGAGACAGCAGGATGTAAGCTTAGCGCTATGGCTACTTCTAAGTCTCTTTTCTCCTCCTTAGCCATTTGCCACAACTTGAACAGTTGTCTCGGGACCAGGCGGATAGCCAAGTGATTGTCGTCTAGGACTAGGAGGCGGTGTATGGAAACGTTTTCAATTTTTCCATCAGAGCTCCGCGCAGAAACGATAGCCGAGGTTATGTAGGCTCCAGCGTCTCTTTCAAAGTGGGTTAAAATGGGTATCCTAGACAAACTCGCCTTTTCAACAACCTCTTTAACCGGTCCATCCTTCACCATTCTCGGCGAAATCGGAGACCTCCAAGCTTCGATTAACTTCTCATAAAGCTTTTCTGGACTAACATTCAGAGATGAACAAATTCTCTCGCGGGTTCCGCAAACATTTGCCACAATCTTTGTTTCATGGCCCTTCACCTTGTCAAAAAAGAGGATCGGACCGCCGTCAAAAGCCTTCATAACAGCCGAGACTTCGAAACGGGGCGAAACCCTATTCATTACATGAACAACTTCTCCTCTTTTTTCCATTCCCTCGAGGAAACTTCGAAGACTCATTTTTCACCCTCCCCTGTTCCAATAGTTTTTTTGAAGAGTTTTAGAAAGATGGTTCCCGCTTCCCTTTCATCAACAGTTTTGGTGAAAACAGACACCAAGGCAATTTTCTTCATTTTTTCTGCCAGACGCTCGGCTAAAATGCGGGCAATCATCATGTTCCGGTCGCCGAGCAAAACTGAGGAAAGAGGTGGACCAACCATTTTTCGAGCTTGAGGTATAGAAACAGCCAGCGTTCCCAGCTGATCTTCTCCCTCACTCAGAAGAAGCAAACCCGCGTTCTTCATCTCCAGATAAAGAGCCAAGAAAAACGTATCCCTTTCCATTATTTTTTCCTGGACAATCCTTGCTCGTGACATTGACAGCCCTACCATGCTATTTATAGCGTTGCCCACCCACTATTTAGTGTTTTCAAGCCAGATTGGAGGAGGAAATTGACGCGGTGGCGAAAAACAGAGCAACAGAGATCCTCCACATACTTCAAGACAACTTCTCTATTCCACGATGGGCCAGTTCAACTAGAGACCCTTTTCAAACTCTGATCATAACGGTGCTTTCTCAAGCCACAGCTGACAAAAACACGGCTAGGGCATTTGAAAACCTATCAGGAAGATTTTCCATAACCCCAGAAGCCTTGTCCAAGGCCAGCGTGGAGGAAATCGAAGAAGCCATAAGGGTTGGGGGCCTTTACAGAAACAAGTCTAGAGTCATCAAGGCTATTTCTCGCGTGATCCTAGAACAGTTCAAGGGCTCCCTAGACTTTATCCATTCGTTACCACTCGAAGAAGCCCGGAAAATTCTTCTAAGCATTCCAGGAGTTGGACCTAAAACCGCCGACGTCGTTCTTCTCTTTTGCGCTGGAAAACCAACAATTCCCATAGACACTCACGTGAATCGCGTTTCGAAAAGACTCGGATTGGCCCCACCAAAGGCCAGTTATGAAGGAGTTCGACGGGCGCTTGAAGCTCTCTATCCACCTGAAGACTATCTTCCTGTTCACTTGTTGCTTATTTCGCTTGGAAGAAAGTATTGTAAGGCAAGAAAGCCCTTGTGCAAGCCTTGCCCAGTCAATACGTTATGTCCATCTAAACGCGTAGAGGATTAGGGCATCTTAAAACCACGCGTTTTCTACATTGCCTGCTAAGTAGCTATTTTATATGCTGTAATCCGCATAAACCGTGCTTAAACCAATTTCCCTTCCATTTTTGTCCAGTTTTATTTGACCGAAACGAATGGTTGAAACGTTCTCGCCTATTGGGGTGTAAATCTTCATGATCTTTCTTTTGTAGTCAGCCCTGCACAGAATGCCGATTCCAAGAAACTTACCTCGTTCATCATGTAACCCGACGAGTAAGCCTTCTTCTTCACCCTCCCTTATCACCTTCGCCCTTTTTCCAAAGCTCTCTCCAATTCTTTCTATTTGCTCCTCATCAACCGATTGATTCTTCCTTAGAACGATGAAAACTGTGCTATGCGTTTCTTCAGAGTAAATGGGGCTTGTCCCCAGTAAACTTCTTATTTTTTCCATATGCTCCGCGGTTAGAGGGTTACCAGTTCCTAGAGGTGTGCCCTCGACTTTAACCCAGTTTAGGGCGAACGACTGTACTTTGGCTTGCTTCAGATACTTCTTGTAGCTTAGCTCGCGTAAGGTTTTTCTTTTCTCTCTATTTCTTCTCTGCACCACTTGCGGGGAGTCTATTGCAAGAGTCTTCGTCTTCTTCAATGCTGTTAGTATAGGCGCCAACTCGTCTCCTTGTTGTATTCCCACAACTACGCTGGGAGAAACTCTTTCCGTCAATCGAATCTTGTAGTTTGCGGCGTCTTCGCCGTCGACCCACCCATCGGTATTTATAATCAAAAAATCTACGTCTGTCTCTAATACTCCATTTTTTAACTCAGTCAGTCCCTCTATAACCTTGTTTACCACTCCGCTTGGACTAGTCAGCCCCACGAAATAGGCATTTTCTGCCTTAATCTCAAAAAGATCTCTCACGGGCGCGGTGACAAGATTGAACCCTATCGTTGAGGGTGGTCCCACATCAGACTGCCCTAAATCGGCGTCAATTATGGCTACCTTCCATTTCTCTCTCAACGCCTCGTTTGCCAGATACGTACAAAAGCTAGTTTTACCCGAGTCCACATCCCCCATGACCATAACTGACACGGGCTTCTTCAAGGATAGTATCCCCTTCGAAGCCTTTTCCCAAGAAGAAGGAACGTGGTCTCCGTCAATTTCTTCAAAAGAAGCCCCCTCACCCAGTATCAAGTCAAATGTAGCCCTTTTCCTTACCCCAAAAGGTACACGCTTCCCTTCTCTTATCACGATTTTCTCTCCGACTTTAAGCGCCGCACCTAAAATACTGATCTTCCCAGAAAGAAGGCTCACCGAGGCAGGGCCATTAACTAGCAAAGTTTTCCCTTTTTCAACAATACGCTTCATTACGCCTTCTCCCTAGGGAAAACTTGACCCTTTCTTCCCGCAATTTCTATGGCAGACATGACGTCTTTTAACCCTCTCCGATGGGCAGTTTCGCTCGTGAAATGGCTTGTTCCGGCCTCGCTCACTATTTCTATAGTGGCCTCCCTTGGTAAGGCTTCGTTTAGTAAATATAGTAACTCCTTGGCATAGGCAGGGGCACCATCTCCTACCTTCACCACGCTAACTGTAGCTGGCACCTTATTCAGACCCTCCACAACAGCGCTTAACGTTTCCTCTAAACTTGAACAATTGATGGTTTTCAGAACGTTGTCATCACCCAGAATCGCTACCCCATAGGTTTTACCTGGATCAACTCCAACAACGACTTTCTCGTAACTCCGCTTTCCCTGAACAACTCGAATCGCCTCATCAATAACTATTGCAGGGTCTGACCCTAAATCGAAGGTGAGAACCGTGGGATGCTTTACAAAATGACGCTCTTCACTGGTGGTTATAACCACCTTAGCGTTTAGAGGAACATGATCCCAAGGTTTCAAGCTCCAGAAGGGTAGACTTTTTCTTTTAAGTTCGTTTACCAGCTCGTAATAAGCTCTTCCCGAAACCGTTGCAAGCGCGATTTTCGCTTTCATATGGCTGCCCTTTTACAATTTATGCAAGAGAAAATGATGAGTGTATGGATGACTGCGCCCCCTCCATGCATCCTCTCATCCCAGAGCCCGTATCGTTCTTTTCCCGCTCTCTTAAATACATTATGAATTATAATCCTAGAATTGGTCTCCAAATAAACTGCGCTCCGTGGAAAAGGAGGATTCAGTGTACTAGAGGCAATGCTTATAATTTTTGGGCTTATATTTCGCTTTATGTGGAGTCCTTTGCAGATAGTCATTCCGACTGGTTGCGGTTCGCTTGACGCGTTGTTAGAGGGAGGACTTCCTGCAGGCGGCGTTTCCCTTGTTTATGGAGAAGCTGAAACTGGTAAAAGCTCTTTGGCTGTTCAATGCGCCGTTAATTGTGCAAGAATGGGTTACAAGTCTATTTTCGTAGACTCGGACGGAACGTTTTCTACAAGGCGGTTGTTGCAAATAGCCTACTACGACTATGATAAGATTTCTCCCTTGATAATCTTGATGAAGCCGACCACCTTTAAAGAGCAGATCACCGCAATAGATCACCTTGACGAGTACTTAACCAGAAAATTTGGGCTGATAGTCGTCGACACCATTACGTCATTATACCGCGTCGAACTTGGAGGCCCAAAAGAAACATTTGCGCTGAATCGGGAGTTAAACAGACAGGTTGCCTTCTTGGCTCAAATCGCCAAAGCCCACAAGATAGCAACTCTTATCACCGGTCAGGTTCGAAGCGTTTTCGTTAATGACCAAGTTAGCATAGAACCAGTGGCCACGCGGGTTCTGAAGTTCTGGGCAGACATTGTGCTTAATCTGAGACATACCGGCCAAACGCGCGTCATAAAAGCCCTCCTTGAAAAACACAAAGAACGCAAACGTTCTGCGAGTTGTTACGTTAAGATAGAGAGAACTGGAATTCGCGATTATCGACACTAGGTTTTATTTTCTTCTAATCAAAATAAATGGAGGAAAGAACATGCCGGTAACGGTTCTTGACCTTGCTCACGCTCTATACTTCATATTCCCCGCCTATTGCGCCAACGCGATACCCGTGATTTTCGGCAGGGGACGTCCTCTTGACGCTGGCAGAACTTTTTTCGACGGAAAACCAATACTCGGATCGCACAAAACCTTTCGAGGTTTTTTCTCCGGTATTATTGTTGGAACGTTGGTGGGGTTCCTTCAAACCCTTCTCTCTCAGTACGTTCTTTTTCAATACGACCCCCATTTCCGATACGATGTGTTGCTTGGATTCATGCTCTCGTTAGGGGCGCTGGTGGGCGATTTAGCAGAATCCTTCATCAAGCGGCGACTGGATCTGCCTCCAGGATCTTCGCTTCCTGTAGCAGATCAGCTTGATTTCGTTGCTGGAGCAGTCATTTTCTCGCTTCCGGTTTTGCCGCCTTCTCTGCTCACTATACTAATAATCGTTGTCGTAACGCCTCCCATACACCTCTTGACAAATCTTTTGGCAAATCTTTTTGGCGTGAAAAGAGGAAGCAATTAACGAAATTGTGGGGTTAACTCGTACCCCAATCTCTCCTAGAAGTTACATCCTCCATCTGGCTAGGAGAGTATTTTCCATCAAAAGGTATGCAGTAATAATCAGAACACAACCCATTAACAGTAAAATAAACGCCTGACGAGGTCTGTAAGCATACTTTGTGCTCTGGTACGTTAAAAAGAAGCCCACAACACCGATAGCATATAGGGTCATAACAATTATGCTCTCTACAAGAAATTGTTCATTCAAAGCATAGGGATAAACAACAATAATTCTTCCACCGGCAGCAACTATCGCCGTGAGAGGCTTTTCTAGGATATCGTAGATTCCACCTCCGAGCAGAAAAATGGACCCGGCGACCACTATGGTGGCGATAACAAATATTGAAGGTTTAGCTGTCACTATTTTCCAGTAGGCTTTTTGCATAAAGAAGGAGAGAGATGAAATTCTCCTTTTGATTTGTCTTGCCATGGTTTATCTATCCTCGTTTTTCATTAATTGTTCCGCTACTTCTTTCGCCCATAAGCCAGTATATGGATTCTTCGCAATCTCATTTAAGTATTCCTTCCACGAAATACCCGTCGCCCTCCTCCAATCGTCATACTTCTGGACAACACTTCTATACGCTTTCTCGTGCAGTTCACAATATTTCTCAACCGCTTCCCTGCTGCAAACTCTGCATTTCACGACGTTTCCTCCTCTCTTCCTTCAACGGACAATCAGGATTGAAGCACAGCCTCCAAGGTCTCCTACCCCTAATTTGCACCCGCACAAGCGGCCAACCGCAGGAACTACAATTCTTTCCCATGGGTTTGGCTGTTCCCTTTTGGGGAAGGGGAAACGACGTGGTGCAAATGCCTTTGAAGTAGTTGGTGCAGCCGATGAAGCGCTTTCTAGTCTTTCGTGAATACAGAATCATCAGTTTACCAGTGCCGCAATTCGGGCAGTTTCCTATGATTCGTTCCTGCATTCGCGCTCTTTTGATGGCGTTACTCAACGCTTCACCTATTGGTCCCTCTTTTTCTTTAAACTGTTCCAGTTGCGGCTTTAGTTGTTGAACAACTTCCAAGAGTATGTTTTCCCTTTTCTCACTGTTGCCTTGAATTTGTTCCATTTTTTCCTCGAGTTCTTGGGTGAGTTTTACTGAAATGACTCCTGGTGCATACTTGCTGAGGATGCCGATGATGTCGAAACCTAGCTCGGTTACCACGATTCTTTCTTCTGTGATGTATCTTCGATTGTAAAGAGTTTCAATGATGTCTGCTCTTGTAGCCTTTGTTCCAATCCCATATTCTTCCATTTTCTTGAGGAGACTGCTTGGATTATAGCGTGGCGGTGGATTAGTAAACTTGTCGTCGCGTATAACTCGCTTTAACCGAACTGTTTCACCTTCTTTAATGGGAGGTAGCAGCACTTCTTCGGCTCTGACATATGGTTTGTAAAATTGCATCCACCCTTCTTTCAGGATTTGTCTACCCCTTAGAAAGAAGTTATGACCGTTTACCTCTAAGCTAACTTTTACACTTTGCTTAATCGCTATTTCTCCGAAAACAGCCATGAACCGCTTAACAACTAGGTCCCACACTTTTTTCTCGGGATCGCTCAACGTTCTTTCCGGCAGGTTGCCCGTTGGGTATACAGCCGGGTGTGCGGGGTCTTCTTTCGCTCCTTCTCTTGGTTTCAACTCTTTCTTTTCTAGAAGCTTTGAGGTTAATTTTTTGTAGGCTGGTTCTTTACTCAGTGCCTTGAGTATGTTTTTGTAGTTGATTATTGGAGGCAGTTTCTGGCTGCTTGTTCTGGGGTATGAAATCAAAGCGTCAAGATATAGGCGCTGGGCGATGCCCATGGTTCGTCTAGGGGTGTACCTAAATAGGCTGTATGCCTCGGTTTGTAATGCACCTATGTCGAAGGGAATTGGAGGCTTCTGATGAAACTTTCTGATAGCAACTTTCTTGATTTCACCCGTTTTATCAGTGCACGCCTCTACAACCGCCTCAGCTTCCGCCCTTTTCTCAATTCTTTTTCTTTCATATTCCACTTCGTACGTAGATTTCTTGATTTCGACTTCCGCTTTTATCTCCCAGTATGGAGTCGGCACAAAACTGCGGATAGCTTTCTCTCTTCCAATCAAAAATTTCAGGGTTGGACCCTGCACTCTTCCGGTGCTTAGTGTGGCGTATCTCCCGCTCCAGCGACGAGCCGCCAAGGTTAGCGCCCGTGAAAGATTTACGCCGTAGAGCCAGTCCACCTCATGTCTGGTCTTTCCAGCTTCTATGAGAGCAAAATTGAGTTGGGAAAGAGGTTCTTCATAGGCCTTTTCTAACTCGCTTTTCATAAGTGTGGAAAACTTCATCCTCCTCGCTACGGCTTCTTTATTTTCGCAAGCGTACTTTAGTATGCAATATCCGATGAGACTTCCTTCAATGTCGTAGTCGCAAGCAGCTATGAATTCTTCAGCATCATTGGCCAGTTTTGAAATTGTTTCAATCCATGTGCGAATTTGTTTTGCACCCCTCTCCGCAAGGTGTCGTGGCGCCCACCTGAAGTTAAAAACAGGATAATAGTTTCTTCCTCCCCTTTCATGGACCACCGTGTAGAGATGTCCAAGGGCTGGAACCACGACAATCTTTCGTTCCCGATGAGCGAGGAAGTAGGGCACGCCATTTTCCTCAACCTTTTTAGGCTTCCCCCCATAATCAAGCGCTTGCGCTATTCGTTGGGCAGCATCCGGTTTTTCGGTAACGATTAAGGTGTATTTTTCCATTAATGCATCCTTTCCCTTTCCTTCAGACACGCACGGAAGCTATAAATGATTTGCGACTTAAAATTAAATATTCTTAGAAACATGACCTTAGGTACCGGAGGAGCAGCGATCTTTGAAGGTCATCATCATCTCGGACTTTGAAGGAATATCTGGCGTGTACACCTTTCGCCAAGTTATTAGCGAATTTGGTAAACCTTTCGAAAAGGCTAGAACCCTTATCACAGAAGATGTCAATGCTGTTATTCGCGGATTGAAAGCAGCTGGAGCAACGGAAATCGGGGTGGTGGATGGACACCGTTGGGGCAACCCTCCAAATATCATCGACGAAAAAATTGAGACGGACGCTACGGTTCTCCGTGAAAAGCGTGAAAGGGACGATTTCATCAGGTCTTGTGCCGCACAGGTATTGCTGGGTTTTCATGCGATGGCAGGCACGAAGGATGGTTTCCTCAGTCACACTTCCAGCTCAATCCTTGGACTGGCACTAGGTTTGAACGGTCAGTATGTAGGAGAGACGGCGTGGTGCGTTTGGAAAGGCGCCTACCACGGATTTCCCACAATCATGGTGACTGGAGACGCTGCGGTGGTGAGAGAAGCGAAAAGCTTTTTCCCAGAAATTGAAGGCGTAGTCGTAAAAACAGCCTTAAGCAGAACATCGGCTAGATGTTTCCCACCGAAAAAAACGAGGAGCATGATTGAAAATGTCGCAGCCTATGCGCTAAAAAATTTGGCGCGGTTTAAGATACCGAAAATGCCAGCACCACCTATTGTAATGGACCTTGTGTTTGGTTCACCCAGATTTGCCAATTCGATGGCCGCCATGCCTGGATATCAGAAAAAGGGCGACCGATGGATTTCCTATACTGCAGAGAATTGGCCAGAACTCAATGAAGCATTTTCGAAGGCTCTAAGCCTAGCGCTGTCGCGCCTAATAGACCTTCAAGAAACCCTCAACAGAACAGAAGAAGTGCCAGAGCAACGAAACAGGTATATTAGAGACTTTGTGCGTCGGTGCTGGAAATCCGAGTTTCCGCCCCTTCCAGGATTGAAGCCATCCCTTTAAAAGGAGATTTTGCGTTAGCACCCCATTCTTGTTACAACCGAAAACGTAACCCGCTAGTCAAAGTCGGAAAATATAAATAGGTTGCAAGGGTTGTATCTTCGGTTTCGTGACGGCCGTGAGACTGTGCCTCAACGAGTGATTTGCCAAGAATGTGGTGCCCTTCTCTATTATGGTGCAGAGTTAAAGCCTCCTGATGAGATTATTCAGAGTCACGATGGCAAATGCCCAAAATGCGGCAGAAGGTTATCTTTTGTTCCGAAAAACGTTGAAGTCAAGCCTGCTGACGAAACAAGTCGATGACATACCTAAGATACAAGTTAGATGAACCAAACTTTGGAGTTATGGCATAGCCATCCTTGATGTTGCTGGTAACGGCAGTTCCAGAAAACATTTAAGTGTTTCCAAAGTTGATACTGAACCCGAAATTAATCTAGGTGAGAATCTTGCCAGAATGGATTTGTTTGAAATGTGGGCACAAGTGGATTGAAGAGGGGAAGGTGGAGCCAAGATATTGTCCGACATGTGGCAGCCCCACCATATATGTCCCAAAGGTCGTGAAACCGAAATAAAAGTATGGAATCGGAAAATAAACACGTTTGAGGACCTGTAATATGTTTAATACCTCTTGTGTGCGTATATAAAATCAAGTAAAGTTGACCATATACTCTATGAAATGTAGGTAATCCTTTCCTCTTCCTCCCTACGCATTTTCCGTGCGTACCTTTCCCTCCTCTCCTCAATCTCCAGCATCCTCTCCACAATTTCTTTAGACTTCTCTATCTCCTTATCCAGCCCACTTAAATCAACTTTAACCCTTAACATTCTTTGTAAAACCTCGAGAACGCTTTTAGCCGCCCTTGGGTCAGGCAGGTAGCCCCTAGTCTCTCCCAAGAGACAAACGGCATCTATTTTCCTAAATCTCGCTAGGCCCAAGAGTAACCCGGCTGTTCCAACAATAGGGTTTCCCGCAGGGCTGGCTATTGCCTCGGCTTGCAGCGCTTTATTCAAAAGTTCAGGACTCGTTGAAGCTACTACTACCTTTGGAGTTTTTTCCACCTCCTTTCGGTATCCTCCAATCGTGACGATCATTTTCACATTATTTTTTTCGGCAAAATCGAGTATGCTGTTAGCTACATCGTACTGGCCCTCAATGGTTTGCGCTTGGCTATCTCCTGTAAAGAAAATAAAGTCATTTTCTCCAGCCTCATTTTTCCAGAAGTAAAATTCTCCGCTTAGAAGCCTAACGCTTCCCTTTTTGTTTACAAGAACGTAGTAGGGGAAGTGGGGAGAATACAATTTTGCGAGTTTTTTGGCTTTTAATTTTTTGGCGAGGTATCGTGTGGCTATTCTTCCAACCATTCCTAATCCTGGAAGCCCTTCTACTAAAACGGGGTTTTTCAGCTCAATTTTCGTTACTTCCTTAATGGTTGTCTTTTCCATTTTAACTTAGACCTCTCATTGCTCGCCTGTATTTCGCATACTTATCCTCAGGCGAGAATTTAGCTGGGTGAGGTACACGGACGTTTCCTCCACAATATGGGCATCTCTCCTGGTTCAGCGTATATTTTTTGCATTTTTTACACTTTCTAAGCAACCAAACCATCACTTTTCCCTTTCGAAGACACCTTCTCCCCCGACTTTCGCTATATTTTTCAAAGCTGTTTCTGTAGATTTCTTCAAAACATTTTCCGCCCTTTTGTAATCCTCAGCCGAAACCACGATGCGATATCTCGGCGGCGCAACTACGTAGATATGAACCCTCGTTTCTTCAGGTTCTCCGATTTTTTGTGCACTTAACAATGCTTCTTTGATGAGAATTGCCCCGTTCGGCTTTGTGCATCGAAGCTCCAGTATTCCCTTTATCTTCACTGTGGGTATCTTAATTTTTTCCTTTGCAATTTCCTCAAGGGTGACCGCTATGTCCTTGGGCACGCCCAGCTTCATTAGAACGCTTGCGCCCTCCTTCGCGGTTTTCTCTAGTCCTTCGTGTAGGTCTCCAAACTCTTTTTCAATTAAGGTCCCTGCTTTCTCATAAACCTCTTCGAGGGGGATGTTTAATTTCTCGGAGGCGCTTCTTAGCAAACTGTCTGCCTTTCTATCTTTTTTCCAGAACAGAATCTTTTCTCTTTTCTGACGCTTTGTAACTCTTCTAAGTGAGAGATCAATGTGCCTCTTTTCCGCATTAACCCGTAAAACCTTCAGCACGACCTTTTGTCCTTCACGCACAAAATTACGGATATTCCTGACCCACGATGAGGAAACTTCGGATATGTGTAGCAAGCCCTCCTTGCCATACTCATCCAATTCAACGTACGCACCATAGTCTGTTATCCTCACAACCGTTGCGATTACAAGATCGCCCACATCTGGCCACTCCGGCTTTCTCAACGCCATTTTTTCTCCCACCCATTATTTAATCCAGTATAGCGATGATTTCTCCCTTGACTGCTACTTTTCCGCCGGAGGGTTCGGCAAGCATGGCTCCACAAACGTTGCAATGAACAGGGTTTGTGGCGTGGCTGAAAACTATCTGTTCGTTTCCACAGTCAGGGCATTTTACTCGAAGGAACTTGCTTCTAGGTTTCGGTATGACCTTCTCCCACTCACTCATCTTCTTTCCTCCTTACTCTATGACCAGCTTCTTAAGTCGTACTCCTTTCTTGTGTATTGTGTACCCGCAGGTTTTGCATCTGAGCTTAAGCGTTTGTTTTTTCGTGGTCTTGGCAAATTTTCGCTGGCGGGGATACTTTTGCCCACCATAGCCCTTCTTTTCGCGTAGCTCGTGGTGCCTTTCACCCTTGGCTAGAGCTCTCCTTTTTCCAGCCTTGTATAGGGAAACTGTGTGGGGTTGATGCGTTTTGCATTTTGGACAGTACGTTGTTATTTCTTTGGGTGCTTTCACCGCAATCACTGACTAGTTTGGTATAGAACAGCCCGCTTAATTACTATTTATCTGTTTCTGGAAGCCATAAATTTTACATATTTCTAGGTCGGTTTCCTAGACTATTTTCCTTTCCAAACTGGTTGCCTTTTTTCAAGGAAAGCCATCGCGCCCTCCCGAAGATCTTCCGAAGAAAAGAGCATCGCTGTCGCGTCGATTATGCTATCCATATCTTCTATTTTCTTATTCACCGTCGTCTTTATCAATTCGGCTGAGAGCGGCGCTACCCTAATTATTTTTTTCGCCATCTCCATAACGGCGTCTCTCAACTGTTCAGGCGGCACCACCCTGTTTACTAGCCCAATTCTCTCAGCCTCCTTTGCATCAATCGGCTCCCCGGTCAACATAATCTCCAGAGCCTTCTGCTTCCCTACAATAGATGGCAACCTAACAGCTGCTAAGGGAGGCCAAGCTCCAATTTTACCTTCGGGTTGGGCGAATCGTGCATTTTCTGACGCTATTGCAACGTCGCAAACCATGGTTATCTCGCAGCCACCGCCATAGGCGAGACCATTCACGGCGGCAATTATGGGTTTCCTGAATTCCTCGACTTTTCTTATTGCTTTGGAAATCTCTTTAAAGTAGGCTTTTGCGTCGAATGCATCCTTTATGGTCGCTAAGTCGTTTATGTCGTCACCAGCGCAAAAGGCGCGACCTGCTCCCGTAATTACCACGACGCGCACTTCTTCGTCTTCGTCAGCTAGGTCCATCGCTTGGGCGAGCTCACGCCACGTTGCTCGATTCAGTGCATTCAGAACCTCTGGCCTGTTAAGAGTTATCCACGCAACTCCCTCTTTTTTCTCATAGATGATGTGTTTAAATTCCAAATCATCACCCAAGCTTTAGGTTTAGTCTACACGAATTTAACATTTCTTTGGCAACCTGTTGTACACTAAGCTAGAGGTGCAACATGATGAACTTTCCATTCGGTAGCATGCCGTGATTGTTATTCAGATAAATGTACTTCTTACGCACATCATGCTTTTTGATAGCTTCTATTATCTCTTCGAGTTCACGCTCTGAGTAGACGTATGCATACCAAGTTTCTCTTCCATGAAGCCTCATGTAGAGGGCTTCGTTCATGGAAACTATTTCTCTTGGTAAATCTGGAGCGTCAACAGAACAAAAGGTTGCTCCAACATCTTTGCAGGCATTCTTTTCATTCCACCAAGACGCATGCCTAAACTCAATAACTGCGGAGTTGCCAAGATTTAACTCTAAGAAGAAATTTGAAACACGCATCACGTTCTCTGAGGTCGCAGAGAAGTCAGGGGGCATTTGAAAAAGCCAGAAGGAAATCTTATCCTCCATTTCTTCAAACAGCGACTTGAACTTCCCCCATGTTTTGAGGGCTCTTGGCTTCAGCTTTTGGTAGTGAGTTATAGACCTATGAACCTTAATGCTGAAATCAAAATCGCCAGGACATTTTATCCATGTTTTAATCCAGCTTCTGACCGGAAAGCGGTAGAAGCTGGCGTTGATTTCAACCGTGTTAAAGCCTTGATTACAATACCATTGGAAAGGGGTTGGTACACCTTCGTTCCAGAAGTAGCTATAGCCCGAGGTACCTACCCTAATTTTAACCATAAACATCAGCCATGATTCATCAAAATGGCGTCAAGACCGAAAAGTGAATATTCACACGAAGACTTAAAGGTTATGTGAGATGAAAAGGAAATCCGGTCCAAGCATTTTACGGCGCAATCCTAAAGACGAGATTATAAACAGGGCAAGGAAAGGAGTTTTTGACCGCAATCCTTTGCTTGCTGCTCCACACGAACTAGTATGCAAAGCTTGTGGGTGTAAACGCAAAATAACTTACCTTGACCACCTAAAGTCTGGAAGGTTTGAGTTAGAGGAAACACGCATGGTTGAAGTGTCCTACGCGGCTCCCACCATACTTGGGCTAAGACACACAATGGAAAGGATAACGCCAATAACAATAACGATCAAATGCGAAAGGTGTGGAACCGAAATATCGTGTAGTCCCGTAAGTCTTGAGTATCTATTGTTCACGACGGCAAAAGAACAAAAAATGGAAAACATGTACGTCTAGTCACATTTTCTCATCTTGAATGGACTCCGCTAGTTCTAGCACTTTCCTTTTTATTTCCTCAAAAACTTCCTCATCAGAACCGTAGGGAAGATAGATGGGGTCGTCGATGTTCCAAACCTCTATCCTATCTTCCATTTGCGGATATAGCCTTAGGATTTCATTTTTGTGGTTTTGCTTCATGGCTACTATGAGGTCGTATTCCTCTAAGTTTTTCTGATCTATTCCCTCCGGCGTTCTCTTCAGCTTTTCTAACGCGTTCTCTCTTTCTAGAAACTTCTTTGCGTTTGGAGCGATCATTCCAGCCAGTTGTGTTCCCGCCGATTCTACTTCCAAATCCCCTCGGACCTTTTTCAGAAGAGCTTCCGCCACTGGACTTCTATAGGAGTTGCCGGTGCAGACAAAGAGAATCTTCATTTCAAATTGCAACCTTCGTCGTAAACCCACGACCGCATCATTTTGCTTCCACTTCCACGGCTACGCCTTGCTTAATGAGAATTCGAGCGTTTTCGGTAGGCAAAGTTGCTATGTCCTCCGGCTTAAAAGGTCCATACGTCTTCATATCTGATCCGACTATCGCCGGAATCTCCTGGACGAAACGCACTAGCATCTTCTTTGGCTTCTCCTCCTTTTCGAGGCGTGACAGACGCCCTTGGAGAATGTCTTTCAAGAAAGCTTGATAAAACTCAGCTAGGGGGAAAATTTGTCCATGCAACTTTTCTTCTCCTTCAGCTAAGACTTCTCTAGGCACGGGTTCTCCAGCTACAGCCTTTTTCAGAGCTTTCTCGTAGCGAAGTCGAACGAGTTCTTCAACCATACTCTTGACATTTTTGAGTTCGCGCTTCATGAGTTTAGCCTTTGTTGTCTTCTCGTCTAGCATCCGACTTTCTTCTCTTATCTTTTTCACGTAATCAGCAAGCCTAGCATAAAAGTTCCTCGGAAGCTTTTGGACTTCCACGCTCTCCTTTTCCTTTTTCCAAGCCTCGTACAGTTCGTCGTACAAGTTTACTCCATCACCTTCGCTGCCCCTTTGCACAGAAGTATCAACGCTGCTGCCGTGGGTAGTTCAATTTTCTGTCCCTCGTACGGGCCGTATATTTCTTCCCCCAATCTGAATTGGGGTGCACTTGAAACAAGGACTGTTACCGTGCCTTCCTTAAAAGTAACGGCGCTCTTGAAAGGATCAAAGTACTCTATGCCAGTGATTGGCACCTCGATTTTCTTTAGACCAGTTTTTCCGTGCAGCGTGTTAGTGAGTCTTATCAGGCGATGGATGTCTGTTGTGACCACCGTGTCGATTTTTACCGACTGCTTCCTTACGCCATACTCAGCTATTTTTCTCCAGCTTTCTGCGCCTATGCCCTTTATGATTCCCCATGGCCCCTTTTCCTTCCAGCTTTGTAAAAGCGCCTCTTTATGCCGGATTATGATGTCAACAACCTTCTTCCTTAAACCTACCTTTTCCAATTCTTCTGGAGAGGCTGTGAGAAGAAAGTCGTAGGTTCCCCTAGCAATTCTTCCCCTCCATCCCGAATCATATAGATCTGGACCAGCAAGTATCCGTAATTTCATTTCACCCCTTTCCTCCAAACCGTGAAATCTGGTTTCCAACCCTATTCCCAGGACATAGTCAACAATTTCCTTGCGAGCCATTGAATCGAACGCTCGAATTTCTTCACTTTCCACATGAACGTGGTATCCCCGATGCCCAGAAAACGCCACCTTTAACTCTTCCGAGGAAAAACCGAAATCCTTCGTTAAGACGTCTATAAGCTTCATCGTTTCCGCCTTTGCAGACTCCAAACACACTTCGCAAGGCCATGCTTTTTCATCGAACTTCTGCTCCCCGCAGGAGGGACACTTTCCAGGCGACTCGCCCCTGCCAACAGCACCACAATTACTGCAAACCCATGTATCGTGAGTTTTTGCGCAAGGGGTCGGGATGTGATCCGCGTCAATGTCAAAAATCAAGTCAGCTCCCAACCACCCCTTTCTCCTCATCTCCTCATCCGGCCTCTCATAATAAGCACTCGAATAGTAAACATTGGAAGGAACAATAGTCTTCAAGAAAGATCTGAGAGCATTCACCCCCTTGAAACCCTTATGTCTAAGCATAACCCTCTCCTTCAACAGGAGAAAACCGAACTCACGCCTTTCAATGGAAGCAGGAGGCTGAATAATGGAAGAATACTTCTGGTAGTACTCAGCAAATTTATCTCGAACAAAACGTGACGAAAGAGAGTGCATCTTATTCGACCTAAACCTGTCGTGCATATGCGACACCAAATTATCATTCACTGGTTATTTCAATCTTCCTAATGTGAAAAATACAATGTAATGTGGCAGATCTGTCTGGGATCCATCCAGTTGAAACGTGTAGAGCTTTAAGGCCGTTAAGCATGTGTCAGTATTAACAAGGTTTATCATTTCGAGGATTTCGGCTTGATTCAAATTTCGGACATGCCTTCGTCTATTTGTATGCAGTCTGTATCACAACGATATGATCGAGATAAATGTCCGCGGCATTCGAAGCGTCTATTCCTCTAAATTCCATATCTAGGGTTGGACTGTTCAGCTCAAACGATAAAGTAAATTCTTGCCAAGAATCGACCCTCGAGAAATTCCCTTCATACAAAGCTGTTTGGGTCAATATGCTTGCATCCGCTACGTCTATAGTAAGTATGTACTTGTCGGTAGGCTGAGCAATCTTTAACCTGTAATGGACTTCATATTTGCCCGGGGGTAGGCCCACGTATGGACCAAACCAAAAAGTTCCCGAATCATCCGACCTTTGTAAGAGCACTTTTTTACTTAATGAAGTGCGATCTTCAACAACAAGACCATTGTGAATTGAAAGCGTACGATAATCGAATGATGCCTTATACGGAGTGTATATGAGTGGGTTGTCTTGATAGCCTTTTTTGTATAGTAACAGAGAACCTTTTTGTGCTAGAAGCCCGAATTCTCCGCTTTTAATATATTCGCTAACTCGATCGACAAATGGAGCCAGTTCTCCATGTTTAACCTCAAATTCAGCAGGGGCCGTCCCTGTATATTTATACCAGAAGGAAGAAACATCGACGAGGATGTATTCCACTTCTGTGGTATTCCAATGAGCATAAGCATGGAGAGAATTACTAAAATGTGAAAAGTATTCGTTTTGCGTTAATATACGTGGATTGGGGTCCAATTGGAGAACTAATGAAACTATCTCATTCTTTGATCTACTTTCTCCATCGATAATCAAAGGAGTGTACTGAAACGTAATCGGAATGAGCGCAATAAGGGTAATCAGGGTAGAAATGGTCATCAGGTAAAGAAGACGCCTTATCGCTGACTCTTTGATAGAGAATCGTTCCAATCCTGTGGTGAATTTTCTAACACCATTCACTGAGGCTATGAAGACCGTTGGGATCAATAGCGCCGGATACTGGTAAACAATGGAAAAATAGCTTAGATTCGATGCTAGCATGTACTCAAGCAAGGTAGGCAAAAAAAGTATGATTGAAGGAATGTGTAGGAAAGATGTCATACACAAGGGAAAAAATATGGCTGCCAGATATAGAAACTTGTCTGAAGGTGGATATAATAAACGGTTGATGACAACCAAAGGATTGCGGATGGCATAATTTAGGATGCCCAATATGCCGCCTGACCCTCCGATGTCCCCGTAAACTTTCATCGTATGAGAGTAACCGCTGCTCCAGAGCGAACCATATCCATCAAGTCGCAAAAAGTAACCTATCACGACAACTCCTAGAATTAGCCAAGCAAATCCAACAAAGATCGTGAGGACCGAAATCAGAATGGTTCTATTGATTTTTCTTTGGAACAGTACCTTTCTGTTTGTAAGAATTCCGTAGATCCCTACTGCTATTGCTATGAGGCTTACATCTTCCTTCGTAGCAAGCGCAAGTACAAGAAAAACAAAATATTTCTTCCATTTGGCATTCTTGAAGTAGAAGAACGCAGAAAAAACAAAGAACGGTACAAATTTCTCTGGGTGGAAATCAAACAGGTTCATGCCATGAAGCGCCGGATACAATAAGTAAAGAGCGGAAAATGTTAAACCATAGAGCTTATTGTTCAGCTCTTGACTTGCCAAAAAATAAAGTGGAATCGCTCCCAAAGCCACTACGAATGCCTGTAAAACAAGCAACGTGACCGGACTTTGGTGAATTGCATAGATTGGAAGAACCAATGCTAATATGGGGGTAAAATGCACGTGAAAATGGCTGCCTAACTCTAGATTATTGTAGAAGAAACGATTATGATTGAGGGTGGTATAGAGAGATTGAGAGAACACTCCTAAATCCCATGCGGTGGCTTTGAATGTGTAGTATTTTACCAAGGAGAAATAGGAAAATGCAATTCCATAAACCATCACAAAAATAAAAAGAAGACATTTTATAGTTCGATCTTTCGACAAAACCTCTGAAAAGCGTTCTTTAAATTGGTTCACCCATGTTAAAACTTTTCGCGCCATTTTCGTTTCCTCCGCTACGTAAATAATTCTTATGAGCGGTGACGCATTTCCTTTTCTTTTCCATTCATCTCTTCATCACAACTGATATCATGAATCCTCAATTTATTTTAATAAGATTTTCTAAATAACTCCTGACAGTTTATGTTCATCCCATGTGGAGTACTTGAGCACCTACGGATATCAAGGAAAGAGTAAAACGTTATAAATTCCTTAAATAGCTTCCCTAAAAGCGGAGTAGTATAGGAGGCGGGATTAGCTGCGACTAAGCATTGTTTCTCCTATAAAGCGTCTCAAGCTAAAATTGTTAGAATATAAACCAAATTACCCAATCTACTTATTTATAACAATCTACACCGTTGTGCTTTCATACATTTCTATTCTTAGACATAATGCTTTTTTGTCAACCTCATGGGACCTAGGCATATTTGAACAAGCTTTATGGTCGACAATAAATTCTGACAGACTGTTTTGGTACTGCCCTGAACTGCCAATGAACCCTGGAGGTTGCTTCTTCGGAATTCACTTCTCACCCATCCTCTTTCTTATTCTTCCAGTTTACGGTGCCTTTCAAGCCACAGAGACACTTTTAGTCTTGCAATCATTTATCTTAGCATTAGGGGCTCTGCCACTTTATTGGATCGTAAGAGATGAAGTCAATAGAAGAGTAGCACTCATCTTCGCTGGAGTGTATTTACTTTATCCGGCGCTTCATGGCATGAACCTGTTTGATTTCCACCCGCATGCATTTTTGCCTATGTCTTTTCTATTCGCTTTCCATTATTTTAAGAAAGAAAAGTGGATCAAGTACTTTCTATTCGTCATTCTTGCTCTTATGGTCATTGAATTCGTGTCCCTCATCGTCGTCTTTTTAGGATTCTATGGTTTGTGGGTGAGCAGAAAAGAACTCGCCAAAATAGTTGACCTCGGAATCAGGAAAACCTTTACCAACAAAAAGATACTCGCTTCGATCATGACGATAATCCTTGGAATTTGTTGGTTCATTGTCGCTATGAAAGTTATATTCTACTTTAATCCATCACCGCGACCCCACCCAAACTGGCAAAGATTCGGAGATCCTGTACGCGATCCTCTAGGCGTAATATTAACCATTCTTTCTAACCCACTCTACACTATTGAAGTGATACTTACATCACCAGTTGAAAAGTTCATGTACATCATGGGGCTTTTTGCACCCGTGGCGTTTTTGTCTTTTCTCAATCTGCCCTCGCTTATGATAGGTGCTCCGTGGTTTGTAGCAAGCTTCTTATCAAACTATTCGGCTTACTATCAGGCAGTCGGTTACCAATACGTGGCTTTCGTGATTCCATTCATTTTCATATCAGCGCTTTACGGTACCAAGCGCTTAGCAACAGTCAGAAAGGTGATCAGCGCAAATGTTGCTAAAAAAGCGGTTGACGCAAGGGTCGCTGAAAAGGCCACTGTCGTGATGTTAATCATTTGCATTCTTTGTATCGCTACCATAGGGGCTAATTTGCAAGTGCCACAAGTAACACTTCGCCATGAGGCGTTGGAGAAGATGATTGAACTCATTCCATCCAACGCTTCGGTGCTCACGCAAAATGACGTATTTCCTCATGTCAGTCGAAGAATGTACGCATACGTGGGAAGCAATTCCGTGGGTAACTATTCGAACGTATGCTTTGATTATATAATTGTAGACACAAGGTCATTCTGGTATAAGCCTGGAGGAAATTATAAGTACTTAGATCTTGAAGAGTTTATCTTTAAAGCTGTAAAAAGTGAGGAGTACGGGGTTTTAAGCGCGATAGATGATATGTGGTTATTGAAGAGAGGCTATAAGGGAGAACCCACTTTTCCATTTAAGCATGGTATATTGGCAAAGTTTTATAACCAAGGAGTTACGGCGCCCATCTTTACTTCAGTTTTTTTAGATACGAAATGGGATTGGCGAGAACGCCTTCCTTTCCCCACGGTTAACAATAATTCCTTTAGCGTCTTTTTCAGCGGCTATTTGAAGACCTCTGACGGGGGAAACTACATGTTTAGGGTATCACCCCTTAATGGCTCTAAACTTTACGTCGACGGAAAGCTGGTCCTTGACGGGTGGAACCAAGACTTCTACAATGACACCACAACGGTGTTTCTGGATAAAGGCTTTCACAAGATCGAAATCGAGTATGCGAAGTCCGAATCAAATGCCAGCGTAAACGTAAACTGGAAACCGCCAGGGAAGGAGGTATTTGAGACCATCCCAACCACAGACCTTTACTGGAGTGAGAGTAATGTATGAGCGGGATACTTATTGGAAATTGCGCGCGCATGAATTGTCTTTTTCGAAGATATTGTATGTCTACCATCGCTTAGAGCATGCTCGATCAAAACTCATAAAAAGAGTTGCGATCAATTCTAAGTGCATATGAACATGTGAGTGATAAAAATGGATGCGCGGGTAGTCTGGGTTCTTATTATGCTTGTCTCTTTGGTTGGATCTTGCGGTAACATACTTTGGAAGGTGGCTAGCAACAGCATTGGACAGATTTCGTGGCAAAAGCTTTTGGATGTCCGGTGGGATGTACAAACTATTTTCACTCCTTTGGTGTTCACTGCCCTTTTCCTCATGTTTGTTGGACGCTTCGCAAGTATGGTGCCGACTGGTTACATGGGAATTACTCAGCTTGTTATGTCCATTACCATACTGACTTTAATTTTTACTGCTGTCTTGGATACCATTCTTCTTAAGACTAGATATTCTCTCAGCGTCTGGATGGGGGTGGCCATCGGTCTCGTAGCTATCTACTTTATAGGTTGCAGTGTAAAAGGCTAAAAAGGGCAACATGGTTCTTTACTGCGCTTGCATCGTCCACCAAAGCTTTAACAAGGCGAGACCCATTTGTTTGCTGATATGAAGAACTTTCACTTTCGATTCTCTTCTATTTCTAGTTTCAACATACCTAACAGGTATTTCTATTATTTGATAACCAGCTTTTTTTGCTCGAATAATGATTTCAGTATCGAAAAACCAACCGTCGTCATTAACCTGGTCTAGGATGCCAGCCAACATGGTCTTACTAAAGGCTTTGAAACCACACTGATGGTCATAAACGCCATCATGAAACAAAGCACGTACCAAGAGGTTATAACATTTACTGGCGACACCTCTTAATACAGGGCGCTTGGTGACAGCGCCCTTAATTATCCTTGAACCAATAGTCATTCCATGGCTTTTCTTAGTGAGTTCTAGTAAGACTGGAAGATTATCTAGGCTCGTAGGAAGATCGGCGTCTACAAAGACAATAACTTCTCCTAAGGCGTGTTCGATCGCGCGCTTCAATGCTGCTCCCTTTCCTATTCGTTGGTCGGAATGTAGGTGGGTAATTCTTTCATCTTCAACCGCTAACCGAGCAACAATTTTGTCGGTTCCATCCGTACTTCCATCCTCAGCTATTATTATCTCGTAGGATTGCGAAAAGCGGTCTAAGGTGGCTTTCACCTCACGAACGCAACGTTCGATCCGATCTGCTTCGTTGTACATGGGCAAAATAACGGTTACTTCGGAAGAAGACGCCACCTTCTCTTTCACCTCTTCAACTTCTATATGAAGGGTGCCAATACGCTTTTATATATTGGCGCGCGTGCAAAAGCGAAGTCCCCAAAGCCATTAGAATAGCGCAGAGGGATAACAATATGTGTACCCTTGCCCATTTCTTTTTGAGCCAAAGGGCTACAAGGATTTTAAACTAAATTGGACTAACGAGTGAGACGATTGATGCCAGATCAGCTATAAACTAACTTCCCATTAGAAATTGACACGAATCAGTATTCTGTCGTCAAAAACAGCAAAACACAAAACTTTCAAGAGCGAAAACTGTACTTGCGCAAATGTTTTCTCAAATACCAAAGGATTGTGAAAAATAATACTATAGAGTAACTTACTGCAAAGATGAAGCCAAGGTCTCTGTCTATAGATAGTTGTAGAGATGCTAAGGCATAATTGTTGTTCGCATCGGGCCATTGTTTGTCGTATAATTCAGGGAGCCATGCAAAAATATTGCCTACGTGGGAGACTACCGTTGCGGTAACTAAGACCCAATCTACTCTAAGCATTCGTCGAGAAAACGAAGTCAATCCATAGGCCGCGATTAACGCCATGGATGGAATAAGAGGCAGAAAATAGCGATCCCAAAGTTTCCATGCTACCATTGATATGAACACCAAATAGACTAGGAACCACGTGAGGATCACTATCTCAATAAAAGATGTTTCTTTTTTGCGTATTCTATTCAGAAGGTAAGTCATTCCCAAAACAAAAGATGCAGCCATAGGAACTGTAGTATAGCTACCAGGATACTCCCAACACCACTGGTAACCAGGCCAAATTGATTTCAACATCCGAGAACCAGGCCAAACCACCGAATGAATAACCCCTATAAAGGCATTCATTTTATCATTAGGTGTGTCTTGAACTCTATATCCCCAATATAGACTGCCGCGACTCCAGAATTCAACTACTTTGTTAAATTGCTGATAGGGGTTAGGATATAGGTAAGGGTTAAGAACAATCGTCGTCAATACTCCCATCCCAACAAATAGCATCAGACCAATGGCAGTGATTGCCCGAAATTTCATCTTACTGATTGATGATAACAATCGACGCGAAAAGAAAGGAACCAGAACAAAAAGAAATATGGAAAGGATTACCAACAAAAACATCATAATTGAAGTGTATTTAGAATCTATGGCTAATCCAATGGATATCCCTGAAATGACGAAGTAAATTAATGATGGAGTATGCGATTTAATATTCTTTATGCCCAACCAGAACAGGAATATGCTTAGTGTCGAGAAGAATACGGATGGTGTATCGGACATCGCTCTTCTACTGCATGACAGCCATAAAGGATGAAACGCAAGAAAAACACTTGCAATTATACCCGTCCACCGATCTTTTAACTCTTTTCCAAGTAAGAACATTAACACACAAGACAGTGCACCCATCACTGCTATCGGGAGCCTGGAGATAGCCAGTACATAATTTGGGGGTATCTCCCCCTTAAGTGGAGACCCCCAATACTGCCATTTTCCTTCATTGACACCAAATAGAAGAAGGGTGAACCCAATAAGATACTTCGCTATCGGAGGCTGATACCAGTCAGGTCCTGTAAACCAGAAAGGGTCGTCAAATTTTCCTTGCAAAATTAGCTGAACACACGCGATTCCCTCGGAGATCCAATGAGACTCATCTCCATGAAAAGACATTCTGTCTAACGCCACTATCATAGGCAAAAGACTGACAACAAAGACTCCGATTAAAAGCATTATTTCACTAGCACGCAGGCATTGTCTTTTCAATTTGTTATATAAGCGTCCCATGTTCTCGACACCCCCACAAACAAAACTCTGTTTGGTTGGTTAACACTTTTATCACTTTTCCACCCTTCGTGTCGATAATGGACAAACAGTGGTTAGTACGGCGGGCTGGATTCGAATCGCGAATCCCTACGAGGAGGCCTCGCCATCCGAATAGGTGAAAATCTCGACTATCGATGGGCAAAATAAACGGTTAACTTCTCGTTCAAGCTGTCAACTCGGACAAAGCCGAAACGCTCGATCGATCGACCAACCTTCTTACTGGAATGTTATTACTGATGCATCAGTTAATTGCCTTCGTATCAAGAATCTTTAAGTTCTATGATGATGTCTTGGCATTAGGTACCACAAACCACGAAAATAAGGTTGCATAGAAAGTTATGTTGAAAGTTTCAGTGATTATTGCTACATACAATAGATGTAAGCACCTTCGGGAATGTTTAGACTCACTTTTCAATGTCACCAACAAGCCCTACGAGGTCATTGTGGTAGACAGTTGTTCAACTGACGGTACTGAGAGAGTAAAGGACTGCTACCCGATTAAGTTTATTTCAATTCAGGAAAAAAATAGACAGAAGGCTAGAAACGTAGGTATCTCTGTGACTCGTGGGAATGTGGTTGTTTTTTTGGATGACGATGTTGTGGTCGATAGAAAGTGGTCAAAATATCTCATTAAGCCCTATGAGGACAGCAGAGTAGGTGGTGTTGGTGGCAGAGTCGTAACCTACGGTAAGCCTAAAGATTACTACATTAAGGTGAAAAATAGAGTAGTAGGAAAAGTCTTTGACAATGGCCTTGTGCTAGGCAACTTCGACCTTCCTTTACCATATTCCACAGAGGTGAACTGCCTAATCGGATGCAACATGTCGTTTAGGAGGGACTTGTTACTAAAAGCTGGAGGTTTTGATGAAAACTTCAAGGGTAATTGCTTTAGAGACGATACAGACATCTGTCTGAGAGTAAGGAAGCTGGGATATAAATTAATATATCAGCCGAAGGCCTTGGCGTGGCACAAGTTCAAGGGTAAGACAATAAATCATGAGTGGATCTACTGGTACGTGCGCAACCACACCTACTTTTACCTAAAAAACGTTTTTCCCCAATCCAGGGCCAAACTTCCAATCTTCCTTTATAGGACCTTCTTCCCCCCAAGGGACTACGTGCTGAAGTCAGGTGTAAAGGTTAAGTTGGGACTAGGAGCTTTAGCGTTCGCGTTTAAGGGCCTTCTTCATGGCGCTAAAGCCTGGCAAGGTTGTGCGAGGCTTGAGCACACACTGAAAGACACATAACTATGCTAAGTAAACTTATCAGGTATAAAAGGGCCTTCAGGAATGCTTAGACTAGGTTTATTCCAATTCGAGCAAGCCCGCTGTGTTGCATCTGTATATGTAATAACTAATTTAATATCTAAAATCTTCACCCTTTATGATGATATACTACTGCTTAGAGTTAGTCAACCATGAAAATTTGTGTAGTTACTACATGGCCACCACATAGGGATGGTGTAGCGTACTACTCCGCAAAGCTATACAGGCATGTAGGGAAGCTTACCATAGTCACGATCGTAGGTAATTACAGACAAGATCAAGCGTGTACCACCACACCATATGTTAAAGTCGTGAGATGCTGGCATAGAGGAAGCCCTTTTTATATCTTCCAAATTTTTAAACACGTTGTAAGGTGCAAAGCTGATGTAATCCACATTCAGCACGGGTGGTTGTTGTACGGGGGTCCTATAACATCAACCCTCCTCCCATTACTTCTGTTCATGACACGCCTTACCTTAAGACCTGTCATAGTTACAATGCACACTGTCATTCGAAAAAGCGCGCTTACTCAAATTCCTGCCAGCTACGGCACTTCGCACATCAATCCTCTTAAGGCTTTAACTGCAATGATAATAACTAAACTCATAGGACTGTTCTCATCTAAAGTCATTATCCACAACAACCTCATGAGGGAGGTTCTCATAAGAGAGTGCAAGCTTAAGTGGGACAAAATCGTTGTCATAGCACATGGAGTGGACAAAGAAAGAAAGAGCGACATTGATAAAGTGGACGCTATCAGTACTAAAAGACGTATACTTTTCTTTGGTTTCTTAAGGTCGCACAAAGGTCTAGAATACTTAGTTAAAGCGATGCCCACCATTTTAAGGGAAAACCCAGGTACGGTACTAATTGTAATAGGGACTCATCACGCTCATAACGATGCAGCATACGTTGACAGAATCAAGAATTTAGTGCGAGAATCCAAATTAGGAGACAGCGTTATCTTTAAGGGCTTTGTATCCGAGGGTGCATTGAACGGGTTCATATCGACTAGTGATATAATAGCGTTGCCATACATTGACGACGGTTTTGTGGAGGCTAGCGGTGTGCTGGCTAAGTTGATGGATTACGGTAAGTTGTTAGTGTGTACCCGAATCCCAAAGTTCCAAGGCGAACTCTGCGAAGGTTTGGACTGCATCATGGTTAAACCAAGAAACGTAGAGGCCTTAGCTGAGTCTATAAGTATATTCTTAAATCACCCTGAGGCAGCGAAGAAGTTGGGAAAAAACTTAAAGAAGAAGGCTAAATCGAGATACTGGGACATCGTTGCCACGAAACATTTTGAATTGTACGATAACATACGCGGACGCTAACGCCTATACAAATGAAGCCCAGAGGGGTAACTGCTTTCTTTAGATCAAGATAAAGCCCGGCAAAGGTTTTATCAAGCATTTAGTTAATATCACACTTCCTCAACCGGCTTCGCCTCAACGGTAATGTGACCAAGTTGGAAGTATGTATAATCTGTGACCCAATGTTAGACACGCATGGTCCAGTCAGTCCGCCACTGCACGTAGCAAAAGTGATCACTCAACGGAAACACAAGGTATCCATGATTTCAACGAGAATGTCGGATAGTACCCGGAAACTCCTCAAGTCCTGCCATATAAACCCCGTAGATCTACACGTCAAATTGATCACAAGGTGGGGAACTTCGGTTTCATGGTTTCAATCATGGGCTCGCGAAGCCTTCCTCAAACTTAACTCTAGAAGGCTTTTAACTAACAGTAATGTAGTGATCAATTTTTCGAATACAATAGCTGTGCCCACCACTATCTGGTATGTTCAAGGACCTACAACAGACCTCTTAAACGAAATGGAGTTACCAAAAACTTTCAGAGTTGGATATAGGATACTAGAGTCCTTACTTACTTACGTCGACAACAAGCTTGTAAGGCGCATGGCTTCGATGTCGAAGTTCATAGTCGCCAACTCCAAGTTTTGTGCATCAATGTACGAAAAGAGAGGTATTAGGGTTCATAAAATAATATACCCGCCCATGAACTGTAATTTATTTAGACCCACACCTAATCCTTCCGGTAGCTACGTACTAACTTACTTCGGCAAGGAAACCAAATTCGACGTGCTAAAGAAGGTAGGAGATGTGGGCGTGAACATGAAGGCTTTCGGATCTAAAACACCCTACATACCCAAAGAACTTCTCAAACATAGGAACATCGAGTTCCTCGGGAAGGTATCCAACGAGGAGCTCATTAATCTATACTCAAATGCTCTCTTTACTCTATTCACCTTTACCCATGAGCCCTTCGGCTACATATGCGTGGAGAGCATGGCCTGTGGAACGCCTGTATTAACATACAATCGCCAAGGCCCTTCCGAATCTGTTATTAATGGCGTAACCGGCTGGCTCGTTGATACCGATGAAGAGGTTATACGTTTGGCTCTAAAACTATGGAAGAACGGTTACCCTGCAACCATGAGGAAGAAGGCCAGAAGAAGAGCGTTACTCTTCAACGTGAAAAGCATAGCAGAGAAGTGGCTTCAATTAATTGAGGGAAGTGCATCGAAGGGGAACATGTAATCCGATAAACTTCACTGGGGCTATCTTTAACGCACTCTTGTAACTTGGCTCAAAAAGTATAATTCATTCTTCCGAATCTGGCTTTAATGATGTAGGACAGAAAAGCCTGAAACTCGGCTTTAGTCAGTTTCGATTTTCCTCGCTTCCGATTCACAAAAGTTATTGGAATCTCTCTTACCCGAAATCCCTGTAGCCAAGCTTGCTTGACGGTTTCGATTTGAATTTCGTAGGTTTGGCTATGAAGATTGGGAAGCACAGTTTTAACGTAACGTCTTGAATAACATCTCAAGCCGCTTGTACAATCACGTATCCTCATTCCGACGGTTGCCGAAGCAATGATGTTAGCAACACGGCTGATCAACCATCGCATACGATGCCACCCTATTATTCTGCCTCCTTCACAGTACCTGCTACCAATGACAAGATCGTAGCCGCTTCTAGCGCCATCTATCAATCTAGGTATATCTTGCGGATTGTGTGAATAGTCAGCATCCATGGTGACTATGCAATCCGGTTGATTTTTAACAGACAGAATCAATCGAAAAGCTGTAATAATAGCCGTTCCTAACCCAAGTTTTTCGGGCCTGTTAAACAAAAAAATGTTGTCATACTCTTCTTGAAGCCCCCTTACTATATCAGCTGTTCCATCAGGGCTGGAATCATCAACGACGATGATCAGGAGGTTAAGTTTCAATTCCTGAAGTTCTCGGATTAAGCTCTCAACGTTTTCAGCCTCGCAATAGGTTGGAAGCACAACAGCAACTTTCGGTTCACCCTGAAACCTTGTTTCCATCATTTGACCTACTCGAATTTTCCCAGCCGGATCCCTAATAGCAAATGTCTTGCCCGAAGTGGTGGACTCTTCCAAACTTATTCCCATTCTTTCATTAATTCCCATCGGCTTCGGTTTATGCTCTTCATTTACAAAACTATCCATTTATAACTATTACGTAAAAATAGGTTATGAATCACGTATATGGATTGGGAAGAACTGTTTCTTAACGTATGAGTGAAGTCAGACATTTGCGAAAACACGCCTTCCTTTATCTTGTTCATACCTGTTTCACGGTAGCTTCTGCTTTTACACTTTTTAATTTCCTCCGGTAATAGGCGAGCGGGTGACGCACTTTTCTGCATATCTCATCGGTGCTGGGGCAGATTCCGTGGGTGCGTAGCGTATCACATCGTGGAGGAATGTACTTTGTTCTGGATCCTCTCACTCCAGCTATGTGTTCAACTTGATAGCGAGTCATTCTTTCGTCGAAGTCGGAGACGGAGCGGAAAAAATCGATGACGTTCTCCACGGTCATGCCTATGTTTATTAGAAAGGAGGTTAGTGCGAAGCGGCCGATGTGGGAGACGGAGCGGCCAGACGCTATCGTATCATATATTCCTTTTATGCAAGGCGGAAAGGCGGCAATAACTACGCCTTTTGGAATCTCCTCCAGCCGCATCTCTCCCCTTTTCTGCAGGGACAGTTGTTTCAATCGGTTTACGCGATTCATGATGCCCGGCGGTAATAATCCCACTTTCGTACTGAGTTTTTCTTCAATGTACCTTCGCACCTCTTCTTCTAGGAGCCGGCTTGCCTCACTTTTTGTCAGGTAAACCTCTCCATTCAAAACAAGCCGATTGACAAGTTTCCATTTTTTGTCGTGAAAACCTGCTGCGTTTCTTAAGAAGTCTTTAAAGTGGAGCGCAAAGTCGTAGGGCGCTATGCTGGCGTCGCCCTTGACTGGTCTGATCTTCCATTTGAAGTTGTCCGCGATCTCCATTACCTTCTCTTTTCTTTCTCCTTTGAGTAGGTCAGAAACTCGTTTTGCTTCGGCCAGTGCGTATCTTTTTTTGATGAGGGAGTCGCCTGTCGCGGCTACCATCATTACAGCTATAGGAAAGGAGGGAATTTCGATGTCGTCGTTGGGCGATTTTTGGCTTACTGTACGGAATAGGATGGCCTCTTCTATTCGATTTTCAGCTCTGTCCAGCACTGATTTGTACTCTGGACTCTCCAGATCGTCGATTTTTATGTCTAACTTTTTGACGTATTCGGCTGCTTCGGGGGTGAAGGGGTATTTAGCACAGTCACTTTTTGTAAGTACCTGTTTCCCCTCCAGATTGTCGTGCTACTCTACTTCTATGCGGGGAGCTAGATAATACGTTAATTTTCCTTCTTTTGGCTGTTTAAAATCTAGCTTGATGGGCATGTCCGTTGAGAACTCTAGTGTGGCTATGTCTGATGTTGCGACTGCTGCCTTAACTATCTCGGAAAGGTAGCTTAAACTGAAGGTGGCCTTAGACGCCTCCTTTGCCTCTATGTCCAGAAGCGCGTCGCTTCCTTTCTTGAACTCGATGGTGGCTCCCATGAGGTCTCCGGTGGCGTTCATAACTATTTTTTCGTTGTCCGCCTCGATTCGAACGTGATCGCTTACCAAGGAGGCGTCTTCAATAGCTTCACGCAATCCTTCTGTCGTGGTCTTTGCTCTTACGTTAAAGGTGACCTTGGGAGTGGGAACCTCCTCCTCCATAGGTTCCAGCGTAGGCATGTTGAAGGTACGCGTGTACTTTCCTTTAATTGTTATTTTTAATCGCCCAGTTTTTTCGTCAAGTGAAAGCTCGACAGATTCATCTTTTCCTACTCGTCTCAGCAACTTCAGCATTTCACTTATGTTTATGCACATTTTCATGGCTTCGCCGCAAACATACTCGTCGAAAACCGTTTTCGGCCACTCAAAATCAACCATGGCAACTCGTGAGGGATCCATGGAACGAAGCTTGACTCCTTCAGGAGTTAAGTCAAAAGTGGCCTCGTCGACGAGTATTGAAATCGCGCTCATCATGTCTTTCAAAAATTTTGCGTCCGCCATTCTAACCATGAACATTAGGAGACCTCCCAACCTTATGTTAACCTTTCTTTTCATTTAAGTACATCGATTATATGAAAAAGCTCTCCCCTCACCCTTAATAGAAAAACGGATCCAAAATTTTGTGGACGAAAATTACGATGTTTATCCGTATTCTCGAAAGGTGTAGTTGCATTTTGTGCACCTGAAAAACTAGTAGATATTGTTAAGGGAAAGATGATCAATGCCGTTCTCTCTCAGAAATCAAGGATACTCGAACAAAACTTTAGAGCATATGTTCAAACAACTCCTAAGTCTTTCAAGATTTGTAAACCTAGATGATCCAGAGTCTGTCCAATTATTTATAGCTAATCAGAAATGAGCGAGTAGCTACAAGAGAAACTTATGTGACAGTTACGACCACTACGTAAAAATCAATGGTCTTTCACGAAAGAAACCTAGGTATCGAAAGGAATCAAGGCTTCCAACCATTCCGCTACTGAAAAAATAAATCAGATAATAGCACATGCTTCTAAGAAGCTTCATGCAAGAACTGCTAAAAGGATGGTAATGCAGAATCTTAGCTTAAACCATTCACTCATGCTATGCTCAAGGAATGCATTAGAAAGGACAGTTTTGATTTAAAGGAGAGACTATTTCCTTCTGGTGACAGAATTTCCACACTTATGAACGATTAAGAACTTCAGTAGCTAAGAAACTCCATGATCCTATGATTAAAAAGATTCGACTCTGTGCGCGCGCATGCACTTGTTCTGGTTCTGATTTATTTGAGTCATCGCAAAGATTGAACCATTTGCTAAACCTTTTTACTTAGACTTCCACATAGAATCCTAAGATGTTTGGGTCAACGAAAAATCAGAGGCCCCCTCATGCTAAGCAGAATGCGAACTTCCCTAAGTCAAATGGGCATTAATGCAGGTAAAAGGAACCTAATAATTCCCTTTTCCTTTATTTTTCCCATTCTTATGCTCTATGTTCTTGATCCAAACTCATTTAATTATACTTGGAAAGGTAGAACTTTGTACCTCTTCTTTTTGTGGCTCATATTTCTAGAACTCATACTAGATTGGGAAAAATTTACCCAAAAAAACCTAGCTTCCATAAAAAAGTCCAGGATAGTAGCCATAGGCATTACGGCATCTATTCCCAGTGTGTATGTAATAGGTGTAAACCTTCTCGGACTAAATTCAATGCTCATAGAACTGGGCAAACAAATACTAACCCACTGGCACTTTTCATTAGAAAATCTGGGACACTGGCCTGTCTCATTAGAATATTTAGTCTTCACCCTCTTGTTTACTGCTACTATCTGGTTTGCATATGAAGTTGACGGCTTGAAACAATTCTCTATTTCTTTGTGCTTCCTTGGGGCAATAGGAACCATCTACATGATAGACACCTTCTACCCCTTCGGGGCCTTCACACCCTTCCAAGCCTTTGTACCACTCACAGCATCATCGGCGGCACGAGTTCTAAACTGGATTGGCTACAAAACGTTTTTTATGCCCTACCAAGTGAAGGGTACAATTGTCCTTTACGTATCTGGTTCCTCAGGCTCAGTTGGATTTGGGATAGGTTGGCCATGCGCTGGCGTACAAAGCCTCTTCATTTATACCTGTGTCATCCTACTGTTCCTTAAAAAATCAACGATCCCTACGATACAGAAAATAATCTACTTCATCATTGGAGCCATCGGCACGTACTTCGTCAACATCCTCAGAGTAGTTTCTATCTACGTAATTGCAATAAACCAAGGCATGCATGCCGCGCAAGTATTCCATGATTTTTATGGAGAATTATACTCCATAACATGGATCATAGCATACCTAATAATAATTATTCTTAGCCGCGCAATACCAGCAAAATTATCTGTACTCAAAGTTAAGCTACAAAAACTAAACCGTGCCAAGTGACGATTCGCTGTTAGTGCACGCTACGCTGACGATTATTTCAGAAAATTATTTCTGTTCCTTAAAGTAGGGAACAACCTTCTCCGTGTACATGTGAAGGGTTTCTTTCATAATTTTTAATCGAACAACATTGCTACAATGAAGTGTTTAACTCCAGCTTTCAGGTATCTTTCAACCTTCTCTATACAGCCGTCAGGGGATCCATATGCGCGCGCAAGTAATTTGAGGTCTATATTAAGATTCTAAAGAGGGGAGAGAAAAAGAGAGGTGAAGAATAAGACAAAAAATAAGCAAAGAAAATCGTATAGTTTATCCGTATTCTCGAAAGGTGTAGTTGCATTTTGTGCACCTGAAAAACTGTGTTGAGGACTCATCGCTCCCCCTAGTTTGTACTTGCCATACGTAGGCTAGGTTGTTCCCACACTTGGGACATTCTGTCCTAACGGTGGGCAACGTTCGCAGTTTTTGTTCCTCTCTTCCTATCACCGCTATGGATTCTTGAGGAGTACGTTCTATAACTTTCGGAACAACAGCCGGTGCGCGCACCGCCCGTTTCTTATAGCCACATTTTGAACATACCAGTTGAAGGATGACTTTCTTCCCTTCTTTTTTACGAGTTGGAGTTAACCTCGTTCCACACTTTGGGCAAAACTCCATGTTACGTCACCGCATTTTCCGCGCCATTTCCCTTACCCTCGAGTCTTTTAAACCTTTTCTTCTGATCGAGCCAACCCCGAAGCTATGATGTGCGCCACTCGCAACGCTTCGGGAACATTGCTTCGTGTTGACGTAGTTCTCAGAATTTTTTCAGCGTCTTTCTGCGAAACTCCCGCGATCTGCATATAAACTACTTCCTTAGTGTTTCGCGTTTTTACCTTGATCACCTTTCCAGCACTCTCTATCGCTTCCCATCTTCTTTCGCGTTCAGGCAAGTTCTCGAGGGCTTTCTTTATTTCTGCAAAATCTGGTTTCTCTCGTGTGACTGCTATGACTGGCAGGTTTACTCTTTTGTAAAGGTCATTGATGTCCACCACGTTGAAGCCGGCGAAGGTGATTCCGTTTAAAACCACCACTCGAAGCTGGTCGTAATGAGGAGACTTTTTTATCATAGACGCTATTTTTTCTGTTGCATCCATTCCGTCTATAGTTACTTCTGTTCGCATAACTCCGTCAAGCCAGTACCCACCTCGATAAACGACTCCAATGACATCTGCTGTACCCTTCGTGTGGGGAATGAAAAATCCGTCGTCGACACCCAGCACCCTAATCTCAGGTTTTACGCAGCGAAATTTCTTAAGGGCCAAGCTTATTCCTCTTGAACACCATCCTCATTTAGCTTTAAATCTTTTTCAGACGCTTACTACTAATTATAAGTAAACTAGACAATCGCCAAAGTGAGCACCATGTTCACCTTCATCCCAGAATATAAAAACCTCCGTGAAGTCTTGACAGATCAAAAACTTGCGGCCTTAGGGGACGCTTACGTGAATTTCATTTACTCCGTGGCTCTGTCAAAGAGGAAGGGAGAACCTACTGGCGCCAAGGTTGACAGCCGTTTGCTTGCTGAGGCCCTCAGGAAATCGGGATTAAGGAAGCTCCTACCCTCAAGAATCGACCGACACAAACAGGCGGATGCCGCTGAAGCTTTAATCGTGTACGCTTGGGTGCGAGACGTGATGACCATTGAAGAAGGGGTTAGCATTCTAGAGCAACGAGAGAATATGGTTGAAGCCTTCTGCTCCTTTCTCCTCACGGCAAGAAGAAGGCTTAACCTATGAGACTAACATCTCATTTTCTTTGCCATTCTTTTAACGCTTTCTTGAAGGACTTTCTGAACTCCTTACTCTGACTCCGTATTTTTTTCGCCGCTTCTCGTAACGCGGCTTCTGGTTTTCGCTTTCCCTTTGTGTGAACGTATATTACAGGGTTGAGGACGAGCGGATGCGGTATATCGTATCCCGCTATTTCGATGGTATCATCCTCCAGAAGGGCCTTCTGTAAAACGTTGCAAAATGTGTGGCCCTCTCCCTCAATTTGGATTTTCAATTCGTTGGACGTTCTTTTCAGAACTTTAATTTTCATTTCCGCCCCTCTTATACTGTCCCTTCTCCGTAATCTGAGGTTACCTTCCGCTTTTCAATGTTCCCGCATCTGAGGCATCTCATCCTTAGTCCCCTTAATAGCAAGATGTGTCCACACTGGGAGCAGAAAGCGTAGACGACTCCCAAATTTTCTTCCGCCGTTGACAAGTGGAATGTCCTGTTTTTCTCGCTGATCACCTTGGCCCGCATGATGTCGCCTGTTTTGCACACATTGAACATGGTTTCAACGTAGCTTGGACTCACGTCAGAGATGTGTAAAACTCCTGTGAAAAAACCGGACAGCTGCCTATTCCCTACTTTTAATATACGTAACATGGCTGTTCTGCTTTTCACGTCTAAAGCTTGACCAAAGACTGTGCTTCCTGTCCGTGGGACGCTTACCGCCGGAATGAGAGGGTACACCGAGACTTTTTTATTCAGCATATCCAGAAGCGTGCGGCCAGTGATTTTAGAGTGTATGGTCCCATGTTCAACGTAAGTTCCGGGTCCCGGCGTGAATTCTTCAATAACGCCTAAACGATCTCCGGGCACGACGAACTGACCGCTTTTTCTTTCAGACTGACTCATAAGCTTTTCCTTCTATTCTATACAGGTCAACTTGAACGCTATGCCTTCTTTTTGTGTGAAATTCAAACAGTTTCGGAATGCCCATTTTCATAGGAAACATGCCCCTTATTTTTCCTCCGTGCCTCTCAATAAACCTTTTGATAAATTCTCGGTTGCTCTTCCCACCCTTGTGAAGCGAATATATCCTACGTCCCAACTCCAAAGATTTCTTTATGAATTTTCGATCCGCCCTTCTTCTCTGCACACCAAAGGGAGGATTCTGCAGAACCGTGTCAAAGGCTCCTCGTACAACGTCGATGTCTGCCACCATCCAATACGCCTTTTGCTTCACACCCATTCTTTCCGCGTTTTTCCGCGCCGCATTCACTGCCACCTTGTCTACATCGACACCCAACGTTTCTCGGGCTCCGAGAAGAGCCGCCCCAATTGCTAGTCTCCCTGTTCCGCATCCAAGATCGATGACTGTTTTGTTGATGACGTCGTCGTAAATGTAGGTTGCTATGTAGAGGACCTCCGCGGCGGTGGCTGAAGGTATAGTGTATTGTTCAAGGTAGGCTTTGGGCGTTGGGTGGGGTTCTATCTTTGAGATAGCTTTTTCCAAATCTATTTTTCGGACTATTTTCTTACTTATCCTAGATCAACTCCGGTCTTTAGGGGTTTTCAAACTGATTGTACTTCTCCGGTCCTCTTGATAAATGTGTTTTACCAATCGCGACCTTTCCATCGCCAATTGTTATATGCAAAGAATGGCAACTACCTTTTCGGTGCATGGAAATGGAAGAAGATACAAGGCTTACCCAAGAGATAAAATCCTTTATCATAAGCGAAGGCGCTGATCTTCGAACATTTCGTCTATGGTTTGAACTGGCGCGCAAGTCACGCCTTCCTTGCTCAGTAACTCATAGGCTTCTTTTCTCGTTTTCGTTTTCGCCCACTCTTGGATCATGCTGTCAACTTCTGGATTGGATATAATTTTGTCAAGTGTGTAATCAGGGCTCCCGATGAGGCCCTCTCTTCCTATGGCCCTTAGAAGATTCTCCCAACGAAGAACGTAGAAGACGAGAATATACCCATCTTTTGTTTCGTACATATTGCTCCCTCCAAAGATACCCCGGTTTCCATGCCTAGTCGGAGCAACCCCTTCAACAATGTACCTTATAGAATATTCGCACAGAAGGTCCACGGCCATGTCATGATGAAGTAATTTTCGCCTTTGTAAATCAGAGGAACCAAGTATCTACTAAATTCTCCTCTCAGTGGCTCAATTTTTATAACCTCTGCACCAAGCTCAGCTAGCACCTTTCCACACCACGGTCCCGCGTGGATGTGGGTGCAGCTTAGAACCCTTACGCCTTCTAGGGCTTTTTTCATTTGGCCGTCACCTTGAAGATTTGCTTTAAACATACTAGTTGTTCTTAAATGTAGTGTCCGTTTTCTCTTTTCTCTCTCTAGACTAGGGGGGGAAGGGTATATATACTACCAACATTCTCGCCGCCAGTTGCGATACATGCGTTAGCGGTTAGGGCAGGGTGAGAAAATCCTTTAATAAATGTAGCATTTTATGATTGTTGTGGGCCGGTAGCTCAGTATGGTTTCCATCCCTTTGATGGCCAGAAAGAGCGTTCGGCTGATAACCGAAAGGTCGAGAGTTCAAATCTCTCCCGGCCCACATTTTAATTCTCTCTACCCATGCTAGAAAGATTTTTAGTGGTTATTTGCCTTTTACGTAGATTTTTAAAAAATCTCAAGTAAAGGGAATTGAAAATTTGTGGTTATTGGAAGAAGATTAGTGCTAAAATGCAAGTTATTACTAGTGCTACTCCTATGCCCACTGCCAGTTCAGGTTTTACCTTTATGCCCTCTGTCTCTTCTTCGAAAAATCTTAGTAGACCGGCGCTTTGGGCGGGCATGGGTGATCTTCTTTCGCGTTTTTTCTCTCTTTTCTTGCTCATAGCTGTTTCCCTAAGTTTCACTTTATACGTTGCCGATGTCTTGTTAATTAAAGTTGTGTCTTTCTGTCTGTAGATAGACCTTCTATATAGCCCTCTATATATACTATCCAACATTCCCAGGCGTATTTATGGCCATGCCTGTTAAATAAGTCGGTTACGAAGTTAGAAGAGACGTTAAGGCGTGTGTCACTGTCTTGGCAACGCGAGAAACTTCCTTGTGGACTATAGGGCATAGTAATAGGTCTATTGAAAAATTCTTGGCCTTGCTCGAGGACCATGAAATCGAGGTTTTGGTAGATATTCGCAGTTTTCCCACATCTAAGGTTGAGCATTTCAAGAAGGAGGAGATGGAAAGATGGTTGCCAGAGCATGAAATCGAGTACGTTTGGCTTGGCAAAGAACTGGGTGGATATCGCCGAGGGGGTTACGAAGCTCACATGAAGACCGAGTTGTTTAAAGAAGGCGTAAAGAAGCTTCTTGACCTTGCCAAGAAAAGGCGAGTGTGCATCATGTGCATGGAGAAAAACCCGAAATATTGCCACCGCCGTTTCCTCACAGCATACCCAGAGAAGAAGGGTGTTGAAGTGGTACATATCCTTGAGAAGGGGCAGGTGGGCCTTATGAAATTCAAAGACATAATAATGGAAAACAGCCTTTAGGTTTACGAATCACTGTTACAAGAGGGAGAAGATGTGCACGTTCGTGAGTTTCAAGAAATGATGCGCCGAATTTATTTTCACCGAGATTCTGAACGTGGAGAGACAGGAACCTACGCTTGGCTTGTGGAGGAAGTGGAGGAGTTAGGGGAGGCCTTAAAGGAAAAGAATGTGAAGGCTATGGAAGACGAGTTCGCCGATGTTCTCGCTTGGTTGGCGTCCCTAGCAAACGTTGTTAACATAGATTTAGAAGGTGCTGCAATAAACAAATACGATAGCAGGTGCCCTAAATGCGGACAAAAACCGTGCAAATGTTCTTTTAAGAAGATGAAGTGAGCGACGGTTGAATGAAAAGCAAAATAGTTATGGAATCATTTTTATATATGAACCGACGAAAACAATCTTTTAGAGGGAAAAAATTGCCTTACTGCTGGAAATGCGGAGCTGAATTGAAAGAGGACGCAAAATTTTGCCATAAGTGCGGGGCGCCTGTTGGCGGGCGAGTTAGAGTAAAGAGAGATTGGTGGGAATGACGTATGGTTTATTGTACTAAATGTGGTACCAAGAATGAAGAAGATGCCGTGGTATGCGTAAAGTGTGGAGCACCCTTAGTCGCCGGCCCACCTTCGAGACGTGCACGCAGGCGAGCAGAAGAAGAATGTTTTGGACTCCCCCACGGCGGCGCAATCGTAGGACTAGTCATTGGCATAATAATCATCATTGCAGGGATCTCTTGGCTCGCCGAAATAGAGATTGGAAACTGGTGGGCACTCATAGTAATCGCCTTTGGGATACTGATGATTGCCGGCTTCCTTTACAGGCTTAGCCGTAGATACTAACCTACCCTCTTTTTTCCTATCCGCAAATTCACAAGTAGCAACTTTGCAAGCGTAACAAATTCTTTCATGATCCCACTGCGAAAGCGATATCCGCGTAAAAAGCCAAAAAAGAGTCAAAGCAACCAAAAATAGATCAACCGCCACGCTGTGAACCAGTTTATCGACTCCAATCAAGATGAAAAAGGTTCCTAAAACGAAAAAGATGTTCAAAAACAAACGGACAAAACTTCTAAATCTAAACTGGAACAAAACAAAACCAACTCCCAGGATTCCCACCCAAACCAGCAAAGAACTGCCCTGTTCAACGCGCCAGTTGCTAAAAAAATACAGGATGGTTCCAGCAAGAGCCGAAAGTCCTCCCAAAAGCAACCCTGTGCACGCGGTGCAAAACGTCCTGTTGCCCACCCGAAACACATGAGCAGAAAAACCTTCACAATCGGGATGATGCCCCTTTACCGTTGAGGAAGTTCCATGAGAAGCAAACTGGTTTAGGTAAGAACGACTGCCCTTCTCCTCTTTCCTGAAATCAAAAACTCCTGAGCACTGTTTTGGGAAAAAGGCTGTTAGAATTCCTAGGATACATATCGACCCGAAAATCGAACCAATTATTGGTTTTCGCCAGAGAAAGCTCTCCCCTACTACTGGCGGGTAAAACGCAATTATTCCCGCAAGAAACAATCCGAAAAGGGATATGGTGACCAGATATGTAATGAAGGGCCTAGAAAATAGATTTTGTGACATGATAATCGCGACTCAAAACAACCTTCTAAACTGGTTTACAATGTCTTGGGTAGCCATATACCAGTAAACCCTTCTCTTTATTTCTTTCTTGGAGAAAAGTCCCCGCAATCTTCTGCTCCAAGAGCCGAAGAAGCTTCGGTAGCACCTGTAGAGCTCTTTTTGCACTTCTTCCCTAGACAGCGTCTCTGTCGGCATGATAGCGTGAACCATATCATAATGCGCCCAATTGAAATCCTCAATCCATCCATTTCGCTTAGCCTCCTCAAAAATCTCAGTCCCTGGAAACGGGGTAAGGATTGCAAAAATTGCTAAATCGGGATCTAGATCATTCGCAAACTCTCTCAAACTCGCTATGGATTCAGCCGAATCTTTGCGCTCTCCAATAATGAACATTGCTTGAGCAAATATGTCATTTTCATGTAACAGTTTTACCGCCTCCTTAGCGTCTTCGGGACTTGATTTTTTCTTGAAGGCCTCAAGGGTGGACGGATTATGGCTTTCTACTCCCAGAAGCCCCCAGCGGAGGCCTGATTTTCGCATCTTAGGCAAAAGGTCACGATGCTTCACAACATCATCGCATCTAACCTGCATAAACCACATCATATCATCTGAAAAACCTCGTCGAATAAGCTCATCGCACAGGTCGCTTGCACGTTTGCCAAAACCGAAATTGTCATCAGTCAGCCATAGAAATCTGCTTCCGTAATTTTCGTAGCAAAACTCAAATTCGTCAGCGATCCGTTTCGGCGACTTCCTCCTCCATTTTCCTTCCCAGTGCCTCCATTGGGTGCAAAAGGTACAGCGGTGTGGACATCCCCTAGACCCCTCTACTAAGGCGTACCTGGTTTTGGGACCCGCCATTGCTGTAAAATGGTATTCCTGAACTAGGTCCTCGACAAAATGATACCCAGGAAAAGGCAGCTCATCTAGATTCTTGATTAACGGTCGTGATGGATTGTGTAAGATTTTTTCGTTGTGCCTGAAGGAGATGCCGTTTATTCTTGCAAAAGACTTATTTCCAGCGAATGCTTGGACCAGCTCCACAAAGGTTTGTTCCCCTTCTCCACGAACAATTACATCAATCTCAGGATAAGTCTCTAAGCTTTCACGGGCCATAACCGTGAAGTGTTGACCGCCGGCAACCGTTAAAACGTCTGGCTTCACTTTCTTCGCTGTTTCCAAGGTTCGGACGGCAACGTAAGTGTTGCAGGTGGCAAGTGCGCTGGAAGCTACAATATGAGGGCCAAAAGATTCAATGCGCTTTTCCAATCCTTTCCAGTCCAAAAGCTTGGCATTGCAATCTAACACTTCTATTTCCACATCTTTGTTTTTGCTTTCAAGGAAAGATGCGAGTTGAAGAATTCCGTACGGGGGTGGGAGATATTCTCCCATGACAAACCAGTAATCCTTGGGCGGTTCTACAAAAAGCACCCTCACGCGTGTCATCTCGTTAATGTACCCTTATTACTAACCTGATTGTTTTGCTGATTATATTTTCGTTTAGAACCGATGCACACGCGTGAAAGTTGAGAATTCAGGGGCAACCGGCGAGTATTTAATAGAATACAACGACATACTTCAGCATTGCAGTCGAGGGCTGTTGATGACCCGGCGTGAAAGACGACGTGAGAAACGAGACATACTTGGCCTCGCTTCCTTCGGATTTTTCCTCATGCTTGTCGGTGTGATTTGGATAATTACGCCTAACCTCTTGGAAGAGGTTCGCGACTTCTTCGAGGACTCCAAGCTCGAGGGGGAAGTTTTTCCAAACGTATTTTTGCCTGCTCCAGCGTCTTCTCATCCAGTAGTCTATACAGCTGTTGCGCGGTTCTGTTTTGTCTTTGGTCTATTCCAGATTTTCATTCTAGTTTTGAGATTCATTTTTAGAGAGCCCGTGGATAAGATTGCTGGGACATTTTCTGGTATGGTCTTTTGGTTGGGCGCCGGTTTCCTAGCGAATATATTATCTGCTGGAACCATTAAGTGGTTCGTTTTTCTTGGTTGGATCATCGTGCTTATAGGGCTGTCACTTGTCATTAGGAGCCTTGTGGTATTATTATCTGAACTTGTGCCACGAAAAGATTGAAAGAGGGCTAAAGTCTTACAGACCACAAACCTTTCATCTTTTGCCACGCACATCCGTCAGTCTTTGTTGTCCAGCGCCGGTTAACTCCCAAACGCAGGACCTCTTGCCCTTGCGGATGAGAATGTTTTCAGCCTCGAGGAGATGAAGATGATGAAGAACCGAAGCATAGCTTAAACCGGTTTCTTGCGAAATGCTTTTGGCGTTTAAGGCTTTCTTCTCAAGAACCAAAACTATCTTCGTCCTGGCAAGCAAGCCCGGTCGAACGTTTCTCTTTAGACTCAAGAAAGCCTTAGGATGGTAAGCTATCTTAAACATGGTTCCCCATTACAAATTCTTCGTTGACACAGAAAAGGTTTCACCAATTTCTGTTAGGCAATGAAGTCTGTGAGGCTTATTTGCTTGGGTTTCTTGCCCTCGAACAGTGAACTGATCTCATCTTCAACTAGGGAAAGTCTTTGAGCGTAATAGTCGGGAAGACCGTACTTCTGAATGAGTTGGCGCGCCGCCTCCAAGTATTTTTCAATCCCTCCACGATAGACGGTTTGGGTTATGGCACCTCCACACGCTGAACACCTGCCTCGGAGAGGCATTCTTCTGAACCGTTTGTTGCAGGATTTGCACCTAAAGTTTTGAGTGGTGAAAGCCCTTAGGTTGCCAGCTATGTCGCGAACAAAGTGCGTGGTCAGAACCTTCTTCGCAACAGTCCCAGCGTCGACAGCCTCGATTTTCTCCGCCAACACGAGCTGACTGTTTAGCTTGTCGACCATTCGCTTCAATTTCTTATACATGCTTTCATTATTGCCCATGTTGACGTCAGAAACGGGAATCGTGTACTTGAAGCCCTGAAACTGCGCCTCGGTGTTTAATCGATGCTCAATCAGGTCTACGAGTTCACTCACTTTCTGGGGTGCCGCCTTCTCCCAGGTTTTTTCATAAAACAATGATGGATAAGCTGCAGCAACATCGACTTCATGAGCCTGCCGCTGCACTTCCGAGGGGTTCACCACTGGAATAATGAAGAGAGGCGCGTCCATTATCCCCCCTATCCGAGCAGGCAGATAAGCCTTAGAAAAGTTCAAGACTGTGTCTAAAGCCAGCATTGAAGCATCCTCGTCGCCGTCGCAGTCCCTGCGCTTCGCTGAATGCCACAGGGGATGGGCATAGCACACGTTAAGACGAGTAAAGCCTATGATCCTCCCAAGAATGCCTACAGAGGTATGGGGAGCCAAACCCACGACGAGGTGTCCAACTAGGTCGTCAACCCATTTAACGTTATAGTACGAAGGAAGTTCGTACACCTTTTCCAGAAGTTCATCTAGGAATTTGGCAACGCGAACAAAGTATTCCGCGCATTTTAGTGGAATAACCATGTCCTGCACCTTAAGCTCGCATATCTGATCGGGGTCGGTCAAGTTGTTTCCATCACTATCATAGTGGTAGCCAAGCTGTCGAAGCCTTTCAACAGAAACGCCGATTTCTGTTGCCTTAAAATGCGTTAACGGAGCGTTTGTGGCGTCGAACCGTATCGTTCCGTCTTTGAAAACGGATAAGTCGTGTTTTGCCCGCAGAATTCCCTTTTCAATGATTTCAGCGGTCTTTGTTTCATTCGTTAAACCTTTTACACCCTTCACGAGGTCAGGGACAGGAAGATTTAGCTTTCTGCAAGCTTCATCCATCAACTCCCTAATATTAATCGATTGTTTCCCATAGCTTCTTGTTGGAACCCCACAGATCGGACAAAAGCTTTCCTTTAGACGCCTCCCACATCGAGGGCAAGATTTTTCCACGATGGTTTCCGCGCCGCAGTTTGGACACTTTATCTTAGAGGTTGACAATTTGCAGTCTGGGCATTGCCGCTTAACAAGGTCAACTTCAATTGTAACCTTGTTCAATGCCTCTGAAAGGTTTCGTCTGGAGCCGCCAGCCAGTCCGATAGGGAATAGTACGTGAACAAGAGGTTTCATCTCTCGTCTCTTCGCCTTTTCCGGACGCCCCATCCTCGCGCCGATAAAGCTAGGAGCCTTCTCTCTGACAGCAACACCAGTAAGCTCATGAATGATTTCAAAGACACTTTTTGCACGGACTATCCTTGCCTTAGGAGCATGCAGCCCAAGACAAAAAGCGAAAATGTGCGCTTCATCGTTTTCTATCTTAATTTTGTTTTCAACAATTTTATGCGGCACGCAGAGTCTTTCAAGCAGTCCTTTTATCACCTCGTCTTTCTCGCCAATTATTTCATGAACAATCTCACTCCCGACTTGGCTTTTGGAATTTAAGAGCCATTTCCGTAACCTTTGGAATTCTTCGGAGGAAATAGTGGACCAGAAAAACGTGAAAAAGGGATGAAGAGGCACATGGAAAGTTAGAGCTAAGGCTATAGCCTCTTTGGCGGTAGGCTTGTTTCCAAATGGGTCGCTTAAGGTGCCTTCAAGACGGCTGACGGGAATCTTCGCAGCTGCCGCAGCCTTTTCTAAACTACCATTAAAATTCTTTTCGATTACGGCGCGAAGCTCTTCACGCCACCATTCCTCGGTGAACCCCGAGGGAAGGAGGTGTTTGTTGTTATATAAGAAGTCGCCGAATCCGATGAGAATGTCGCCGAGAAATAGAATTTTTTCAACCATATTTTTTATCTTTTCAAAATTTTGAAGCGTAACGCGGACAACGGATCCATCTTTTAACCGTACAATGGGAGGGTCTATCGCGTCTACGGGGACAACAACCCCGGCTTTTCCCGGTCCTTCGATGCGCAACTGCGTTCCAGCGGCGAGAAATTGTTGCAGAACCATCATGGTTGCTGGGTGGACACCCAATGCTGCAAGGCCTGTGTTTCTAGCCCTTCCGTAGCGAAGCCTGAAGCCTCCACGTCTGGACGGAAATGAGAAAATTGGGCGGCCGGCGATGACGTCTTCCATAAACCCCGCCGTCCTTTTTTCCTCGATTTCCCTTATTCTTCTCAACCAGTCCCATCCCTCTATTCCCAGTTTCTCAACGATCGTCCACACTTTTGCGGAGCGCCCTACGACTCCATCGTTTACAACGCGGAGCGCCCCTCCTCGCACTCGGTTTGTCTCGATGCGGGGTAGGTTACGGAAGGATGAAACTTCAACTGGATCGGATTCTGTGCCAGTAACTTCCACTGGAATAGACTCAAGAGCCCTTCTCAACTCCTCGTCAGAAACGTGATACTGGAACCGGGCCACCGCCCGCTCAAATAGTCGCACTTCTTCTATGAAACGCCTAACCTCCTTCTCGGTTGGTTTGTAACGATCTAATCCTAGCAGACGGCGAACAAAATCTCCAATCACTAAGGTTAAGGCCTGCTCAGTTCCACCTGCAGAACGTATTGGACCAGCGTAATAGATTGCAAGATATCTTGTTCGATCAGGGTTAAATTTGATGGCTACTCGCGCCACACCTTGCAAAGGAGCAGCGGTAATTCCCTCAGTTAATATGGCGAGGGCTGTTCTTATCGCCTGCTCGGCTGCTTCACGCGCGTCCATGTGCCCAAACTTTCCATAAACGATCTGTTCAGCAATCTTGAAGGCGAGTTCTTCGCGCGGTAACTTTTTGCTCAAATCCCGAATACTTTCAGCAACCCCGGGAGGACCAACAAGTCCCTCAACAAGTTCGGCTAAATCCTTTGCTACTTCAGGCTCAGGGCTAAGGGCTGGGTCCAACCCCTTTTCTCTTGCCTTTCTCGCAACCTCGTATATACTCTCAAGTCCTTTTTCTAAAGCAGTTGCGTATCGCTGATATTCCTTGCTCATCTTGACGACCAAAATAGTCCTCCTTCAGTAAGGTTTCATGAGGCAAGTATTGAATTTTTCTAACACGAAACAGACAAAAGAGAAAAGACGATTGTTTGAGCCGTCAAGCAGTTTTGATTAGGCGGGTCCTCACTCGCCCTTCCCGCGGCATTTCGTATTTTCTACCAGTTCCCCAATTTTGTCTTTCACCCTACACTCTTCTACAACGGTGCCTGTCACAATGATGTCTGCTCCAGCCCTTACTATTTCTTTTACTTGTTCACCGGTTTTTATGCCTCCGCCTACAATTAAGGGGATACTGGTAGCGTTCTTCACGGTTCTTATCATGGTGTTTGGTACTGGTTGTTTGGCGCCGGATCCCGCCTCTAGATACACGAATCGCATACCAAAATATTGCGCCGCTAAGGCGTGTGCAGCAGCAAGTTCAGGTTTATCGTATGGAATTGGAACAGCCTTCCCTACAACGCCCACTGCACCGCCTTCCCCGACAACTATGTAGCCGAGGGGAATGGGTTCCAAACCGAATTTTTTGATGACGGGTGCACCCAAGACTTGAGCGCCCATGAGGAAGTAGGGATCTGAGGAATTGAGGAGGGACATGAACCATATGGCGTCGGCGTGCTTGCTGATGCCGGTTACGTTGTTTGGGAAAAGAATTACAGGAATGTTCACAGTTTTCTTTATGGCTTTTACAACTCTGTCCAAATGAGAGGTTGAAACAAAGGTTGATCCGCCGACCATGATAGCCCCTGTTCGGCAGGATTCGGCTTCACGAACTATGTGAGATGCGGAAGAGGGAGTTACCTTCTCGGGGTCAACAAGAGTGATGTGAACCGCTCCATCTTGCTCAATTTTATCCAGTAGGTATTTTTCCACCGGCCCAACCATACGTGATCCCCACTATGCACTTGCTGTTCCGGAATAAAATTTGTCTGTGAACCGGCAGTACACGTCAATCTCCTGGAAGGCAGGTCTAATGGACAGTTCATCCGTCAAGCCGCAGCTTCCACACCGCACCCTAGCGAACTCCTTACCCTCTAATATCTCAACCCTAATAGCTTCTTTTCCGCATTTTGGACATAAATAAACCTTAGGTAGCCGCTTTTTGGGGATACGAACTACTTTTCTTCGCCTTCTACCCATGCTAGTTCCCTTCGTAATCAGCACAACAGTCAAGATTAGCCATTTTGCCACCGTCCAAGTATATCATTATGGCTTAAATATTTGTCCTAAACCGATATCCCAGCGACGCTGTTGCTAAGCCATCATTCTCTAATAACCATGAAGTGTGAAATTATAAAATGGGAACTCAATAATAGAGTGCAAGGTGGTCATGTTGAAATTGACGAGAGACGCTTTGAAACTGGACTTGCCGTCGGTTGAGGCTAGAATTAAGCGATTTATCAGAGATTATGTGGAAAAATGTGGAGCTAGTGGCGTAGTTTTGGGGATGTCCGGTGGACTTGACAGTTGCACAACAGCAGCTCTCGCCTCCCTATCTTTGGGTGGTCGAAAGGTATTGGGCATCGCCATGCCCGAGGAGGAGACATACGACGACACCGATATGCAACACGCAAAACTAGTTGCACAAAAATTTGGTTTTGACCTAGAGATTATTGACATCTCGTCAACGTTGAGAGCGTGCTTCCAATCGCTTCCAATCTATGATACGGCAGATAAGCTTAGCAAGGGAAACGTAAAGGCGAGGATTAGAATGGTTTACATCTATTATTACGCTAACAAACTTAACAGACTGGTTTGCGGTAGTTCAGACAAATCTGAAACCATGATAGGGTACTTCACAAAATGGGGAGACGCTGCCGCAGACATCTCACCCATCATGGACCTTTACAAGACTCAAGTTAGACAACTGGCCTTGCACCTAGGTGTTCCTGCAGAGATAGTGGCTAAACCACCATCGCCCAGGCTTTGGCCAGGCCAACTAGCAGAGGAGGAGTTGGGCGTTAAGTATGAGACTCTAGATTTGATTCTGTTCGGCTTAGAACATTTTATGGCTCCTGAAGAAATCGCTGAACAGTTAAGACTCCCTGTAAAGCTTGTTAATGACGTTAAAAGACGGTGGCTGGCAACGGAACACAAGAGGCGACTACCCCTAACACCAAAACTTGGATATAGAACTGTTGGAAAAGACTTTAGGCTCCCCCACATGTCATACTAAACTTTTTCCCAAATCACAACAAAATAAGACTGAGGAGAAAGACTATATGCCAAAAAAGGTTAACGTGGCCCTCGCGCAAATAAGTTGTAAAGTCGGGGACAAAAAACACAACGTTAACGTCATGAAGAAAAACGTTAAAGAGGCAAAGAAAAGAAACGTAAACCTCGTTATTTTTCCAGAGCTCTCATTAACCGGCTACGTAAATCGAGATCTCGCATACGAATTAGCGGAACCCATTCCAGGCCCCACTACCCGCTCTTTAGAAGAGGTCACAAAGAGAGAAAACATATACATGGTTTTTGGCATGCCAGAACGAAGCGAGAAAGCACGCGCCGTCCTCTACAACACAGCGGTTCTGTTAGGTCCCGACGGATTCATCGGTAAGTACAGAAAGATGCACCTGCCAACCCACAGCGTTTTTGAAGAAAAACGCTATTTCCGACTAGGATACGAAGCGCAGGTTTTTGAAACGGATATTGGAAAATTAGGGTTGACAATATGCTACGACATATTTTTCCCAGAAGTATCCCGCTTGTTAAGACTGAAAGGTTCACAACTCATAGTCTGTATATCAGCCTCGCCAGCTGTAAGGCGTGGATTCTTTGAGGTGTTTACCCTTGCAAGGGCTCTTGAAAACACAGTTTTTCTAGCCTACGTGAACCTCGTCGGAGTTGAAAATGGACTACAATTTTGGGGAGGAAGCAGAATAGTGTCCCCCAACGGCAACATCATCGCGCAAGCCAAACTCGATGAAGAAGAACTCGTGATAGGAAGCGTCGACTACACAGACTTAGAACGCGCAGAAGTCTTTGTCCCCACCCTCCGTGACCTAAGACCTGAACTTTTCAAATCCCTAAAGGAACAAGCAGAAAAATTGTGAGGAACAAAAATGAACAAAATCCACATAATTCGCAACGAGGATGTGGACAAAGTTTTGGTAGGAGTACCAGAGGACCATAAACACCTGCGAGTCTGCGTGAAACTAAAAAATGGCTTAGTTTTGGTTTTCCAACAGGCCACCATAGCAAACATCTTAAGAGCGTACACAACCGTGAAAACGCACCCGAGCGTTCGAACCCAAGAGCTCCAAATGAAAACGTTAGCGGCGGAGCTAAGAAAGGAGGGATACGCAACACATCAATTACTTGAGGTGCCAAGAGAAAACGAGGACGTGGAAAGAGAACTAAAAAGCTTCTTGAAAAAGAGGGGAATTTGTGATAATCACATGTGATCTCCCTGTGATCAGAAAAATCACAATATCGGCATTGACCTTAAGTATTTCTTCTCAAACATGGCACAAAAAACGGAACACCTCCATCAACGATATGTTTCGTCTAGTCCACATTTTTCTCAGCTACTTCTGGGACACTCTCAGGACAAGTGGAATCAGCTTGCCTAACTTTTCATGAGTGGCTACCACGACGCTGAAAAGCGAACGAACAACGGATTACATGATGTCTCTCATTCGCTCTGCAATTCCAAAAATGTTTTAACAATGCATATTTTTCTGTAAATTTGTATCTTTTTTGTTCGCAAAATTTACGTTTGTATATTTCCCAGGGTAAATTATACACATTTATATGACTTGTCAGGAACATGACCGCAAGTCTTTTCTATTAGTATACAAAATTGTATCCTTTAAAGACCGCTTTGAGGTGGAACTATTGCGCTTGAAGGAGAAAACTCAAAAATGGCTAACGCACTCACTAAATGACCCAATTGTAAAGATACTGGTAAAAAACGGCAATTTAACTAAAACACAGCTAGAAACACTGTTGATTGATATTTTAGCAGAAAATATATCCGGAAAATCACTAAAATACGATCAAAAAGCCAGATTAAGGCTTTCAGCCGTAAGTCGGGGCGCTTTTAACAGAACTTTGAGGCAAGCCAGGCGAAATGTCATTCAATCTATCTACACGATTCTCCTCCTCGGATACCTAGGAGTTTTCGAGGACACACGCCTCGACCCTTATCTGGAGATTGCAAACAAACTGCAAACTTACATGAATGCCTATAAAGATGTCGCAGAAAAAAGAGAGATAAATGAATATTTAAGAATAATAAGCACGCTCCGCGGAGAACTAGAAGCGAGTCTAGAGCGATTATCTAAGCCAAGAACCATGTCGGAGAATCTGTGATATCACAAATCACAATATCTCACAGGCTAGCGATCTGTTAATTTCACAGTAATAAAGGCAACAATTAGCGCAACGCATATTGCTTACCATGAATTCAAGCTCAAACTTAATTCCTTTTTGATAATAAAGCATCGTTCGCGTTGATTCAGTCAAGCAGATAGCAAGAAAAGGGTGATGTCAAAGGAGCCGTCCATGACTGGGGCTATTCTCCTCTTGGCATTTTTGCGACATAAGACTGTGATATGTGATGTCACGATTTAGATACGGTGATCTCTCCCTAATTCAACATAAACTTTAAGTTCAGTCCATATGATATTGTGATATGTGATCACACTATGCAGATCACAGAAGATCACACTCGCATCACAATCTTATCACTCTCGTATTCTCTGCACGACTTGCCTCCCTTTATTCGATCTAACAGTTTGGAGGAGGAGCATTAGTGTACTCCGATCTTCTTCTAATGGTTGTAACTGCCCTATTGCTCATAACGATGGGCGCGTCTGCCTTGTATTATAGGCGGATAAGAAGGGTTGGTGAGGAATATGAAGAGGCAAAGGGCGTCGTGGATGACATCATCATAAGCTTTAACAGACAGTTTCAGAAGCAAGAGGATAGGCTCCGTATTGTCACCCACGAAACAAAAGTGTTTTCCTCTGAAGGGAAAAAAATTGTGGAGAAAATGGAGAAACATGATAGACGATTAGCAGATCTTGCCGGTAAAATTGAAGCCGTTTCCGAGGTTGAACAGAAATTACCTACGCAAATCGAGAAGATGGATAAGAAAGTTAACGACTTAATAGCGTCGCAAGAACGAGTAGTTCAAAGGGTCGCGGAGGTTGAAAAGGCCAGATATAAAGCCCCAACACCTGAAGCAGAAATAGAGGCGGCCATCCCCATCAAGAAGGAAAAGGCCTTGGCTCCCTTAACGGAGACAGAACTCGCTGTGCTTGAGATCCATGCCAAAGAGGGGAGAAAGACGGCCCCCGAAATAAGAGAAAGGATAAGGCTTACAAGGGAGCACACATCCCGCCTTATGAAAAAGCTTTATGAAGACGGTTATTTGGAGAGGGACACAAGAAAAATGCCCTACACATACCGCCTTAAAGAAGAAATGTTGAAAATCCTGAAGAAAAAGGAGGCCAAGGCTTAAGGAAACGTCACGGTCTAGCTTCACCTTTCGTAACAAGAGACTCTCCAGCCTGCTGAATTCTCCTCAGCTTCTCATCCATTTCGGAAAGCGATTTTGACGGTGGCAAATCATAATCAACTTTTCCCCTTTCCTCGAGGTATTCGGGATAGTGAATGACTTTTATTGGAACCGCGAATCGGATCTTCGGCTCAGAAATGAGTAGGGCTTCGCCAACATCCAGCATCTTTATCTCGGTGTCGCTGTACTCGAGGTAGGGCGTGTTTTCGGTGAGGTAGACCCTGTCGCGACGCAGCTCCGTCTTCATAATGACCTTGGTCCAAAGCTCGGCGAAGACGTTAGGGTTTATTCTTGAAGGCCGCGGTGTCACAGCGTTCAGCCCAACACGATACTTTCGATACGTCAGGGCGATATTGGAGAATATCGTTTTAGGTAGGCTAGGGTCAAGAAATTCATGGGCTTCTTCCAAGGTTATGAGAAGGGTGGGAAGCTTTTTCCACTCCTCAAAATTACCTTCCCACATACGTTTGTAGTGAAAGGCGACGCTGGAAGCTGTGAGGCATGTCACGTGGTGTTGTTCCTCGAAACTGATCCCTGAAATATCGATGAGACAGGTGACGCCTTTGCTCACGTTCTGAACCACATCGTCTACGAAACTGTAGTCGGACGGTGGAAAGAGGCTTGGAGACAAACTTGAAAGCTTTAGCATAAGGGCATCTATCACAGCTTTGCTCTTGTAGTCGGTGAGCCCAGCCACACCCTTATGTCCTTCTCTACCATAGGCTTCTCGCGACTGTTCTATCCAAGTGCTTCCCAGCCTCTTGTAGAGTTTCTGAGCAAGCCTAACTTGATGATGCGTTATGTCGGGGAAGAGCGTTGGAAGTCTTTGGGGATGAATAGTATACAAGCCAACAAGCATCCTCCTTTCTCTGGCCGAGTAGTAACGAACTCTGGTATGAAAGAGCGGATGATCCCTTAGGCCTCGTTGAGGGGTTATTCCCTTTCCCTCAAGAAGTTGACCCGCAAAGTCGAAAATTAGACCAACAGTGCTTGGACTCGAATCTATAATCCGAGCGTTAAGCATCAATTCGCAATTCGTTTTCCCGGACCCTGTCATCCCAAACATGCCCATCATCAGAGGGATAGCTTCAAAACTTATGCCCACGGGACCAAGCACCTGTTCTCCGGAGCGCAAACGCCCTATCTCCAACTCCCCACCAAGCCTCAAAACCGAACAGTCTTCCTGGCTGGCGGCGTACACCTTGTCCATGTAGTTGGGGTTGAAGGTTGGAGAACGGATCCTCCCGGCCTCCCTCTCAAGGAAGAGAATAGCGTCAACGTGCCTGTAGCTGGAGTAAGGCCCAAAGGATTCCTTCCCCTCCGCTTCCCGAAGTTGCTCGCCCGTTTTTAGCGTAGAGCAGCTCCCAGCGTCCACGACCCGTGCGTAGAAGCCTCTGTTGCCCGAGTCTACTCTCACTATCTGACCAAACGAAAGATTAGATCCTCGATTAAGGAAGAAGGAAACCCGATCGCCCCTCACTTCACGAATAAACCCTACAGGCTCAGACATGCTCAATCCACTCCCACTCAAACGGATGTTTTACCCCATGAAGTTCGTCTGGGAAATTGCATGACAACTCTTCCATGCGAAGTACATCCAATAACCCAGCGTCAGCCAGCGTTTCCTCAACTTGATCATGATAGTGGAGGAGTTTTGAGTCGGACGGCCTAGAAAAATCGTGAGCAAGCCAGAGGGTGACAGGATACCCAAGGCACCTCGGATCTTCTGAGATGGAGGTAAGTGGAGAAATTAGTTCAGGTACTTTGCGATGGTTTAAATATTCCATTATATCGCAACGGAAAACGCGCGAGCTTTCTTCACATAACTTTATGATGGACACATCGCCGTACAGGTGTTCATGTACGTTCGCCTTTGCAACTGGATAATAAATCCATAGAGGATGAGAAGAAAGCATGTACGTCGCAGCCACCAAGTCCCGACCTTTCTCATCGTGAAGCATTGGAGACTGTTTACTTATTGCTAAAAGTTTGACTCCGTTTTCTTTGCATTTTGTATATAAATCCACCCAAAACTTTCTTTCCCCACCGAAGTAGCTAGCGCCGTCAAGGAGTAGGTAATCACTTTCACCAGCGTCGCGAACTAAGTTTAAAGCTATCTCACTTTCCAGATTAAGCCTGGCATCTTGTAGGATCTTGCGACGTACATAGGCGTCCCCCACTACGGTGTGCATTCTCTCTTCGTAACCCCAATGTACGTCGCGGTCCCTTACTGAGGCATATGCTGTGCGAAAGAGGTAGACTCCCCAATTATTAGCTCTCTTTAATGTCCTTGTTGAACAGTCTACAGCCATGAAATGTACGTCGCATTTTTTCACCTTTCTCAAAGGCTTGATTTTAGACTTATCAGGCTTAACTGCTATTGCGGGTTCCTTCCTAACCTCGTGATAACCCACTACCCGTCCCTTGTCAACGTATTCGCTCAGTTTCTTTTTCATCTCAGCCAAATCTTCCCAAATTCTGCTACTCATTCATTCTCCTCCTCAAGAATCGCGTGAGCATTGGATACAATTTGTAACCTAAGCATCCCTTTTATCTTTGACGTGGGATGCTATTTATTACCTTTCATAAAACTCGATACTTTGGATACTTCAGTCATGATCCTATAACGTCGGCGGTTGGAGACCCTGTTTTTAGCGAGGACCCCGCGATCGGCCATTCGAGACAGATAGGTGGAAACCGTACTCAAGCTGACGGGTTCCTTGAACTCCTGCTCGTAGGCTGATTGGACATCCCTAGAGGAAAACCATACTATTGGAAAGCTTTTGTCGATGATCAAGCGAACCTTATCAAATTTGGACAAGTCGGATGCGGCGCGGTTCCACCCTGGGTTACCTGCGGGTATACCTCCCAACAGTTCGACGAGGTCTAGCAGGCGGAGGGCCTTCTCCCTAGTCACTTGCCCCTCGAAGGTTATAGTGTAACGATTCCCGCTCCCATCGAAGACTTCCACCCGCATTTTCCTCGCTGGCATCCTATGGCACCCGTAGCATCAAAAGTCTTTACAATTTAACATTTCACAAGTTATAGAAATTACGGTGAAGAAGGTGAATATGAAAGAACTGAAAAATGGTTCTAAAGTGGAAAGCGCCGAAACTTGCATTCCGTTAACTTCACAAGCTTCACTTAGGCCTGCCTTCTTCAAACGGAGAGTGAGAAATTAGCGAACTTTATTTTCCAGTAGAAGCCTAGGGGTCGTCTCTCTACACACAACAAGACATAAAAGAGTTAATTTTCCAAAGCGGAGACGGAAGAAGGAGTCACTAAGAAGTCAACTTCACAGATTTCTACAATAAAGTTAAGTGTTCAATGGGAAACAGCTCAAGGGATTGGTGATTTGTCGCTGAACATGAGTAGACAACACTATGTGATTCATGATTTATACTTTCTATTACTTCTTTCCTCTCTCTAGAAATATCACCCCAACCCCTAATTTTCCACTGGACCCATAGACTTGTTGCTGATAAATTGAAGCTGGACTTTGGCAAAAAATTTGTAGCGAGCTCGAAAGTCTTTTACAGTAATTGTTAAATATAAACTAAAGAATTACCTCACAAAGACTTATTCTCATAAGAATAACAAAACCACCCAAAATTCTGTAGACTTATTCCAAAGGAAATGTGGGGGTGCGGGCGTCAAAACTCGAAGTCGGGACGAAATAACTTCAAATCTTTGTTTGATGAAAAAGTTTTTTCCTCTTTTAGGTTTTTGTGCGGCGTGTTTAGTTTTTTGTACGGGAGTTTTTATCTGTTCCAGTTGAAATCGGGGTATCGCTTCTGCACTCTCCCTTGGGTGGTTGTTGAATGGAAAAAACAAACGTGCTAGACAATGTTTTTGAACGATTTCTGAAGAGCACCCGCATCTTTAGGGATAGGGAAGTGCTGCGGCATGATTATGTTCCTGAAACTCTCCCACATCGTGAAGAACAGATTCATTGCCTAGGCGAAATCGTTGCTCCTGTTTTAAAAAATTCTCGATGTTCCAATGTCTTTATCTATGGCAAAACTGGCACTGGAAAAACAGCGGCTACAAAGTATGTGTTGAATAAGCTTTCTCTCAAGGCCGGTGAGGTAGGGGCGCCAGTCGAGGTTTGTTACGTAAACTGTCGCTTGGCTGGCACAGAATACAGAATCTTCTCAAGCTTATGCAACGCTTTAGGTGTTAAGGTTCCTTTCACAGGCTTGGCTGTAGGAGAAGTTTTCGACCGATTTAAAGGGGGATTAGATTCGCGGAAAATCCTTTTCATCGTTGTCCTTGACGAAATCGATGCACTAATAAAGGATCGAGGCGATGTCCTGCTTTACGAATTGACTAGAATAAACGAAACTCTTCGTCACAGTAGGGCATCGATGGTGGGAATATCAAACGACCTTCGATTCAAAGAGTTTCTAGATCCTAGAGTTTTGAGTTCCCTAAGCGAGGAGGAAATAGTTTTTAGGCCTTACGACGCAGCTGAACTCCAAGATATCCTCTGGGAACGCGCTCGGCTGGCTTTTTTTGAAGGCGTGCTTCTTGAGGGAACTGTAGGTTTGTGCGCTGCCTTGGCCGCCGCGGAACATGGTGACGCCCGGCGAGCCTTGGATCTCCTTCGCGTTTCGGGCGAATTAGCAGAGCGTGAAGGGGCTACGTACATTACTGAAGATCACGTACGGCAAGCTGAGAAGAGAATTGAGCATAATCGAATCGTAGAAGCTTTGGTGAATCTTCCGCTACACTCAAAAATCGTTTTATGCAGCGTTTACCTTTTGGGCAAGGCAAAAATTAGCTACGCCATCACAGGAGACATTTATGAAATTTATCGCGAACTTTGCGACCAATCTAGCCTCTCGCCATTAACTCAGAGACGGGTTAGCGGCTTGATCAACGAATTAGACATGATAGGGTTACTGAACGCACGAGTTGTAAGCATGGGAAGATACGGGCGTACGAAAAAAATTCGTTTGGGTATCGGCCGTAGCCTTATTAGAAAAGTATTTACTACTGATGATAGGCTTGGGCGTCTGATCGGTTATGTCCCTAAATGTTTGGCAGGAGTTTCGAGTAGTAGGAGTTGAAGATGGGAGTTTCTCCAAGGAACCACAAGGTCATGACGCTCAGAAAGCCCTTTTTGTCTGCGTTCTATTTAGGGGAAAATGGGTCAGTGACTTTCAAGCGGACATGATAACTATAGACGGTTTAGACGCTACGGAGAAACTAGTCTCCATGCTTCGACGATGGTCGTTTGACGCTGTTATGCTAGCGGGAGTTTCTTTTGCAGGCTTCAATTTGGTGGATCCCACGGTTGTTTTTGAAGAGTTTAACAAGCCGGTTATTGTAATTTCAAGAACAAAACCAAACAACGTAGCCGTAAAAAACGCCTTGCGTCAACACTTCGAAGACTGGCGGGTTCGCTGGGGCGTCTTTGAGAAACTTGGTCCAGTGTGGGAAGTTGTTTCGATGCCCAATGAGCCGCCCGTGTACGTAGAAGTTATTGGCGCTGAATTGGACTGGGCGAGCAAGCTGATTCGCGCGGCATCTCTTTGTTGCAGGGTTCCTGAACCTATAAGAGTGGCTAGGCTCGTTGCACGTGGGCTCACGCGTAGGGCGCTGTGAAGTCAACGGGTGTAACTTGCAGCGTCTGGAGGTTCACAATCGGAGCGATTCCTGGCGTAGGGACGAGTCCCATTCTCTTTTGGTATTCGGTTTGTCTCTGCCAAGCGCCAGAATTCACTATAAGAACTCCTCGGTGCACGTCGCATTTTAGCACGTGAACATGCCCTGCGTGAAAGATGTCTGGCACCCTTTCTATGACCATGAAGTCTCGTTTTTCCGGAGCGATAGGGGTTCTTTCTCCGTAAATGGGCGCAAGGTGTCTGCTTTGCAGAAGGAGCTTCATGGCTTTTTCTGGGGTCTGAAGGCTTACGTTTGGGACAACCGCAGCTGCGTCGTCTAGGCTGCGTCCGTGGTACAAAAGCAACTCCACTCCATGGAGGCTTACTGTACACGGGTTTCCCAGGGAGTACATCCTTCTAGCTTCGTATAACGGTTCTGCATAGTTTCGTGGTAGGGCTGGTTGAGGTAGCGCTTTTCGAGCCGCATCGTGGTTTCCAGGTATAATTATGAGTTCGATGTAGTCTGGAATTTGTTCGATAAATTTTGACGCGGCCCTATATTGTTCATAAATGTCTTTTATCACCAGTTCCTTCATTTGCCCGGGATAGATCCCTATCCCGTCCACAAGATCGCCAGCGATAACTACATATTTGACGTAGCTCGCCATATTCCTCATGCTTTCATTTCCAAACTTTCCGTTTAGCCAAAGCACGAATCGGTTGAACTCTTCCTCCATAAACATCTTGCTTCCCACATGCAAATCCGATATGAGGGCTGCGTAAACCGGCATTGAAGCCTTATGCGGTTTTTTTTGGGGTACATCGGGCCAGATGAAGTCTTCAGCGATAAGGAGGTCGTTCCTTCCCTTTACGGCGCTTACGCAAACAACCTGGTCTAGCAGCAATGAACGGGCTTTTGCCCTGACCTCTGGGCTTACGTTTCGGGGTACAAGCACGGTGACGCTGGATTCCAGGTCCTCGAACTTCAAGAAGATTCTCTGTTGGGATTCTCGTTTTTCCGTGACCATGCCGATTATCTTGACCTTTGAGTTAACCGAAGCTTTAAGGGCCTCTGAAATAGGTATAGCGTCTTTAGTGTCCATTCGCTGTCTCAGAATTTTCTTTATTCTCACAAAGCGGTCTTGAAAGTATTCTAGATATTCTTCAACAGACCCTGTTGTACATATTTGATCCGTGGGGTCATCGATCACCTTTACATCAGCATCAACGTCTTCTGCATACGCACGGAAAGCTCTCCTCGCTTCAAGTATGGGGGGTGGAGAAACGGGCGGAGGCGACTTCTCCTCTTTAGGAAAAGCCTCTTTCACCATCTCCTCCAGAAAACTTCGGTTTATAAACAAGGGTTTTTCAGAAAGACCCCCAATCTTCTTGATCGCTTCTTCCATTAAAATGATCGGGTCCTCTGTCTGAGTTATCATGCTTAAAAATTCGAAGGCTTCCTTGTCTAGTTGATAGCCGGCTGCTATGGTGAAGGAAACGGCCCTTTGAAGCCTCTCGTCTCCACTCACAACTTTAGCCTCCTCCAGTCGCTTTTTGTTGGAACAACGATGTAGCCTTCTTCTTCATCTCCTATCAATTCTGTTTTTCCCTGCAAGTAAAGGTATCCTGTTAATGCCGCCGTTGCGGCATCAATTTCGTGGGGTGTCAAAGCACGAGTTTTCAAGTCTCCTTCTAAACTTAGCTGTATGAAAATGGATTGAATTTCTTTCCAATCTTTTGCGGGCATTTTCAGCGCCTTGCGTGTAGACGTTGGGTGAACCTCAATTACGTGTAATTCCCCTCTTTTAATTTGTTGAGTTATTTTCCTAGCTCGTAAAGTCAATTTTTCCATGGCTGGGAAGCGTGGGGGGAAAACTGGATATCCGTGCCTATGCATCTCTCTATCCGCTTTTCTCATGGTGCCCTCTTTGGGCAGGCTTAGGGGGGCGTCTATAGCGACTAGGACGGGTTTAATTTTTGTCAGTTTCTCCAAGATTTCCTTGTTCTCGTATAGATGGCGTGTGGAAATCACTTTGTTTTTCCATGAAGCCCATCCTGTTGGATTTTTTGGCACCCCGGCTAGGTCTATACCTATTATGATATTTTCCTTCATTTCCTACGTTGCCTGCCTAACTTTTAATAATACGTTTTTATTTTAGATGAGTTAATATTTTCTATTGAGGATTCGGTATGGACCTTCGGAAGATTCAAAGGACGAGTGGAGGAACATTTTTTGTTTGTCTTCCCAAAAGTTGGGCTGAGAGAAACGGGCTTGATCGCGGCTCTGTTGTTGCAGTCTCTGAGACTGCTGATGGTCAGCTTACCATTAACCCGAAATATGGAGTGGAACGTGCTCCTCAGGTGGCTGTGATCAAGCCTACTTCCCTTCTGGATCGTGAAATCGTTGAGAAGTACCTGTTTGGCTATGACATCATTCGAGTTGAGGCGAAGGAAAGAATAAGCCCCAGTAATCGTGAGGTTGTAAAGCAGGCGTCGAGTCGCCTGGTTGGCTTGGAGATCATTGAAGAGGATTACTCCAAGATTGTTATGCAGTGCCTCTTGGAACCCTCCACTTTCCCTCCGGAAAAAATTCTTCGCCGTGAATATTCTATTGCTTCGGGTATGCATCGTGACGCTGTGACTGCCTTGATTGAAGGCGACGTGCATCTAGCCAAAAACGTGGTTGCCAGGGACAACGAGGTTAACCGTTTGTATTTTCTCTTGGTGCGCATCCTTCGTACGGTCATTCAAAATCCGGGGTTAAGCGAAAAACTTGGGGTTCTTCCCATTGATTGTTTGGACTACCGTTTAGCCGCGAGTTTCGTTGAGTCGATAGGTGATCAGTCTGCTGAGATCGGTGGAAAAGTGATTATACTTGGGGGCGCAAAAATAGCGGGGAGCCTCTCGCAGCTTGTCCTAAAACTTCACTCAATCGCCTACGAATCGCATGAAAACGCCATTAACGCCGTGTTTTCTCGCGACATTTCTACGGCGGAATCTGTGAGAGCCGAAGCAGAGAAAGTTGCGACCATGTTTCATGAGGTTGAAACCATGTGTCTCGACCAGCCCGCAGAATTTGGTCCCCACATTCTTGCTGTGGCCTCCCTGATAACCCGAATTTACGACAATAGCTTAGACATAGCAGACCTTGTCATGCCAAAACTTTTAGGATGAATGTTTTTGTGATGATGGGGTCCTTCTCCTCTAGTATCCTAGCCCCCTAGCCCCCTATATAAAGGCACTTTTATAAACGGGCAGCAACTTAAGCAAGTTTGGGGCGCCGGGGTGACAGAGCGGTAATGTGCCGGCCTCGAGATGTATAGTATGGGGTCAGAAGATAGCCGGTGGCGCTTTGCGCCACAAGGGTTCAAATCCCTTCCCCGGCGCCAAAAAACGCGTTTCAGATTTGTTTATAAGAAAGTTTGTGACGTTGATTTTCTTGGAATACAATTATGGAAACATATTTTCTGCGGTCACTCAGAGCTAAAATTTCATGGGTTCAAATTCTCGCACCAATTTATGCGCGCGCGCGCATTTTCAAAAGTTCTGTTTTCTTAAAGAGAAGCAACATGTAGTGCACATGAAAAACACTTAAAAATATTGTTTTGTTCCGCAACTTTTGATAGGGACTCAGACGAAGAGTCCCATACGGTAATTCGATAAGCGCTGGGGGATTCGAACCCCCGACTGTGGGCTTAGCAAGCCCCCGCTCTATCCAGACTGAGCTAAGCGGGCACTTCTTCCAATATTTGTCGGAAGGGCGTGACGCCATCTACGCCATATATTAACACGTAAGACGTAATATATAAGTCCTTATCCATTAGTCCCACCGGCCCACTATTTAATTCTCCCGTTTTGCCAGGCATATCTTAGGCGTTTTTACTAGTAGATTTGTGCTCAAATCCATTTTGCTGCGAGTATCCTTAAGGAGTGTTTCTTGGCTTGGCTATTATCTCCCTAATTTCAAGGTCGAAAAAGCGAGATGCACTTGCTGGCCTTATGACCAGGGCAGTGTCCGCTCCCCTACCAGTTCCTCCTATGGCTATGACATCCCTGTCCACAGGGATGAGGCCAGCGTCTGCTGTCATAATGGTTATCTCGACGCAAACCTTGGTTCCTTCACCGAACAACCTAAGCGTATTAGCTATAATTTCGAGGGGCATGATGGTTCCAAACTTCTTTCGAATAGCCCTCTCCACCCCGCTGAGGGCATGAGTCGCCGTCAAAATCTTGGCTCCGTTCCCCAAAATCTTCTTGCGGGTGTCCTCCTCCATCTCCCACACTCCTGGCTCATGAAAGCCCACATGATGGGAAACCACAACCACGCTGAAGCCCTTAAAGACCTTTGAAGCCTTCACCCCTGTCTCGCCAGTGGTGGAAGCAACCACGATGTCCCTTATCCCATCAGCTTGGGCATAACCCTTTACCAATTCAAGAACGGATTCGGTGTTCTGTTCTCCAGGGGCCTGAAAATAAACGGTTTTACGTTCAACCAACCTCATTTATAAGACCACCCCTCATTTATACCAATCCAAACTTTCCTGAATATAAGTGATCAGGGATGAAAAGAACCGTTTTGTCTCATCGCTCAAACTCGTTTGGGCAATGAGGGCTTTCGCCTTTTCGGCGTGCTCCTTAGACTTTTCTTTTGCGGCTTCTAGGGCGCCGCTCTCTCTGACAACCCCTCTTATCAATTCGAGGCCCCCTAGGCTGACGCGCTTCTTGCTGGTTAGACTCTTTAACTTGGCTATTCCCTCCAGGTCTGCCAGCTTAAGGGTATAGATTATGTGCAAAGGCTTTTTCCCAAGGGCTACGTCTCCACCCGGCGGTCTGCCATACTGTTCCAAAGAAGCAAAGGTGTCTATGATGTCGTCTTGGATGTCAAACGAGTAGCCCATATGCGTTCCAGCTTCACCCAAGATTTGCAGGTCCCTTTCCGGAGCGTTACCTAGAACTGCGCCCGCAAGAATGGTAGTCTTAAAGAGCGATGCAGCCCTTTTAGAAGCCATAACGTACCATTCATTAACGTCCGGCTCCTTGTACTCGAATAGCAGGTCCAGAATTTGACTTTCGTTAATGCTACGGTATCCCTCTAAAAACAGTAACGTAACCCTGCTTAATTTCTCCTGAGGGAAACCCGAGTTCAGCATGGATCGTAGCGACAGGGCATACATCAAGTCTCCAACGAAAACCGCTGTTCCACACCCCAATCTGTCATCATAGTTTTCTACGAATAGTTTGTGAAAGGTTTTCCCTCCCCTCCTGAGAGCGTCCTTATCAACCAAGTCGTCGTGAACCAAAATGCAATGTCGATACAACTCGATGCCAACACACGCTTTTAGGATTCGGTTATCGACATCGTTAGCATAGCCTTTGTATGTCAGGAGGGTGCTGCACGCGGCCAGCCTCTTGCCCTTTCTAAGGACAAGATCTTCAATGTTGGAATAAATTCTCTCTATGAAAGGGTGGTAAGCCTTCGCTACATTTTTAGTCTCTGCGAAAAATTCTTTCAATTCTCCGTCAATGAGCACACCGTAATGTTTCAGCGTCTCTTCCCAATTCGTCTTCGCCACGCACCCATAGATTAGTGACGACAAAAACTATGTTCATTTGTTTTTCATAAAGGAGTCTTTCTCAAAGGTTTTCTCTTGAGTTCGGTGCCGCAGATCTCGCAAGACTTGAATTTGTAGTCCGAAGGGTATTTCCGATGACACGCGGGGCAGTACAAAATCCAGTTGAAGCGAAACCTTATCCCATAGGTCATAAGGGAAGTGAAGTTTACGCCGATTTGATTGGCTACATTTTGTATGGAATAGTCGTCCGTAACAATTAGTGGATCAAGACCAGCGCTCTTTAACTCCAGAGCTAGGGCCAAGACCTGCATGTCTGCCTTAGAAAGGTAGCGCACGTCTCCAACACTTTTAGAGGCCTCTTTAACCCTTCTGAGAAAGGAAATTTTTGGCGTCATAACCCTTAACTTTCTGTTCTCCACAGCGGCGTTAAATCGTATCCAAGGCATTGATTTTGAAGCGAGCTCCTTCCTAACCATGGGGACCGAGTATTGCCTTTCGCCTATTGAAAGGGGGTCAAAGCCAGCGATAAACGCGGAGGTGTCCAGAACGATGGCTCTCTTCGTCAGAAGCTTTCACCCCGAGAGAAAAGAAGCCTACCCTTCAGGCGATGATAAAAATTGCCTTTGAACCGAACAAAGGAAGATTCATGCTCAGACTTTATGATGGTTATGCGAGGGTGTTTAGGTTTAATGCGCGTTCTAAAATAACCGTCTATCACAACAACAGCCCTTTTCGGTTTAAGGAGCTCGATGCTTATCGTAGACTTCGCGGGGAAAACTATAGGATGAAACACGGTGAGCGGACAGACCGGCGTCAAAACGAAGGCGTCAACTTCAGGATCGAGGACTGGTCCCCCACCCGACAAGGAGTATCCCGTTGACCCAACTTGAGAAGCCACAACCGTGCCGTCAGCTCGGCACTCGGCCACCGCCGCGCCGTCCTTCCATATCCTAGTGTACAAAAGCTTAGCCGGAGCGCCTGAAGTGATGAAAACCTCGTTTAACGCGTCGGGCAGCCTTGTATCCTCTATGAAAGACGCTAACTTCATGCAGCGCTCAAGCGAGAATCTTCCCTCTAGGCATCGGTCAACAGCGTCTAACCCCTCCTTCGGCGTCACTTCTGCCAGAAAGCCTCGCACACCCATGTTGATGGCTAGAATGGGAGGTTCAGGCTTCGGGATCAAGAGGCACGTTCTTAAGATGGTGCCGTCGCCTCCTATGGTGATGATTAAATCTGTCTTCATTTCTTCAAGTGGCAAAGCAACATCCGTCTTTCCGATACGTTCTGCCAGTTTTGGCTCAAGGAACACGGATAGCCCCTTCTCTTCCAAGTGAGCTATCAGTTTCGCCGCGAATTTCATCGCCTCTTTGCGATCAACGCGCGCAACTACACCCACAGCGTTAAACAGTTCTATTCCTCCAACAGTAACAATAACATTTACTGCTTAACCCAATATAAGAGGAATGCGTAGAACCGACTCTTTACATTTAACTAGGATATTTTATGGGACTGGTCTTATTTAGCGATAACTTATTAAATCATAAATCGTGTAAAGACTGCTGTTTGGAGAGGCGAGATAAGATGAGCAAGCCCATGGAGCTAGGAGCCCTAAGAGTTGGCAGTTACATAATTATCGACGGTGAACCATGCCGCATCATGAGCTACACCAAATCAAAGCCAGGGAAACACGGCTCTGCAAAGGCTCGAATTGTTGCCATAGGCGTTTTTGACGAGGCGAAAAGAACCCTTGTGAAGCCTGTGGGTGCGCAGGTGGAAGTGCCTATCATCGAGAAAAGGGCTGGTCAAGTCATAGCCTTGTTGCCAGCGTCTGTTCAGGTGATGGATCTGGAAACCTACGAAATATTTGAAGCGCCCTTACCAGAAGAAAAGATAAAATCAAAACTCGCTTCCGGCGTCGAAGTTGAGTACTGGCGTATTTTGGGCAAAACAAGAATAATGCGAACGAAAGGTTAACTTCTCCAACAATCGGTTTTTGAGTCTCCATAAACTATCTTTAAACGTTAATCCACATTCTTGAATTGCCAAATTAATCCGTAATTATGGGGTGAAAGATTGAAGCGTGTAAAGCAAATGCGACTACGGCTGGGATTAAGTGTAAGCGAACTGGTCACAGAGATGAAAGAGTGCGGCGTGCTCGGCGCTGGGAAAATTGGCAATGCAGCCGAACTGGTGTCTGAGATGTTTGGTGACCCAGACTACACGGTGTTCATAACCTTGGCTGGGCCTCTCGTTCCGGGCGGGCTGAGGAGAATCATTAGCAATTTAATCAATGAGGAATACGTGAACGTGGTTGTCACCACAGGGGCTAACATGGTGCATGATATGACGGAGGCTCTTGGCCACAAACATTTGGTAGGCACCTTCCTTGCAGAAGACGAGAAGCTTAAGGCTAGAAACATTGGCAGAATAGGCGACATATACATCGAGCAAAAAGCCTTCAAGGACTTGGAGAAATGGATGTTTAAAATACTGGAAAACATGCCGGAAGAAAAAAGGGAACGCATGTCCACAGCAGAACTCTTGTCTGAGCTAGGCAAACAGATTCAAGACCCTGAATCTATACTTGCCGCAGCAGCGAAGAAAGACGTTCCCATCATAAGTCCCGGCTTCGTAGATTCCATAGCCGGCTTCCACCTGTGGGTTTTTGGGCAAGACAAAAAGATGGGAATAGACCCCCTTCTCGACGTGAACAAGTTAATGGACAAGGTTTTTGAGGCAAAGAAGGCTGGCGTCATTATTCTGGGCGGAGGATACCCAAAACACTTTGCGCTATTCGCAAACACTTTTCGGGAAGGCGTCGACTGTGCAATTCAAATCACCATGGACAGGCCAGAGCCTGGTGGATTGAGCGGAGCCCCTTTAGAAGAGGCGATCAGCTGGGGAAAAATAAAGCCCGGGGGAAAAGCCGTAACAGTCATCTGCGACGTGACCATAGCCTTCCCCTTAATAGTTGCCGCGGCGTTGGAAAATCTCGGAAAGATTCATTAGGAGGTTAGAGGAGATTTCAACGAAGCCAATGATGCAAGAAGAGCCGTCGGATTTATGAAGACCTTTATGATGGCTGAGGCTTCGCAGTTTACTCCACTTTGATTTCGTAGCCCCTTTTCCTTGGAAGACGTATCTCCAGAATGCCACGTTTCAAAGAGATTTTCATTCGTTTGGTGTCAACGGGCACTGGTATGCGGGTTTGGCAACGGAGCGAGGAAAACTCTCCCTCTCGATGCGTTATGCCGAAATCGTCGAATCTCATCTTTCTCTTCATCTTCGCCGCGATTTCAATAAGGTCTTCGCTCACTGCTTCAACCTTCACCGTTTCGGGCTCGGTGTTGGGGAGGTCCGCGGTGACCACAACTTCGTCGG
>JREQ01002505.1_pt1 | contig 87704 bp, 97 predicted proteins | sample 210151 | NCBI WGS metagenome assembly JREQ01 (sample SAMN03019617, study PRJNA260268) | marine sediment metagenome | biome: Marine; feature: Sediment; material: Clay; isolation source: clay from marine sediments 31 meters below sea floor depth collected from... | place: New Zealand: Canterbury... | reverse complement strand
GGCGCCCCGCCACAAAAGACTCGGAAGAAGTCAAAAAGACGCTTCAATCCGTGATTAAGGAGTTGGAAAACGCCATGTTCCTTGTCGGAGCGGAATCCATTGAAAAACTGAAAGAAGTCCCGGTTGTGTTAACCGGAAAAACGGCTGAATGGCTGAGGATGCGGGGCTTCAAACCCGAATTGTACGCGAGGAGAAAGACATGAGCCGCTTGTCTTCACAACTTGCCGAAACAGCCGAGAAAGTGAATGTATTCCTCAAGGAAGTCGTCAACCTTGAACGCGAACCCACGCTACTTTACAAAGCTGCCCGCCACATAATCGATGCCGGAGGCAAGAGGCTGAGACCATACTTGGTCTTAAAAAGCTGCAGACTAGTTGGAGGAAGGGAGGAGGACGCCGTTCCCACAGCAGCAGCCCTGGAACTTCTCCACACGTTCACCCTCATCCACGACGACATAATAGACGAAGACGAGAAAAGGAGAGGCCTCTCAACGGTTCACGTCAAGTGGGGGGTGCCGACCGCCATCGTGGCAGGAGACCTCCTCTTCGCTAAAGTATATGAAACAATCACCAAGTATACGGACACTCGTCACGTACCACCTAAGCGCGTCTTGCAGGTGCTAAGGGACATCAGCGAAGCAACTATAGCCATATGCGAAGGACAGACCCTAGACATGACGTTTGAGAATAGGGAAACCGTTTCTGAGGATGAATATTTCGAAATGATCCGGGCAAAGACCGCTGCCTTATTTGAAGTCTCTGCGAGATGCGGCGGAATCATCGGGGGTGCAAAGAAAAGTCAGGTCAAAAATCTTGGAAGATTCGGGTATTACGCCGGCATAGCGTTCCAGTTAATTGACGACGTTTTAGGTTTAACTGCGGATGAGAAGGTTCTTGGAAAGCCTGTTGGAAGCGACATTCGGGAGGGAAAACGGACCCTAATAATTGTTCACGCGCTCAAACACGCTTCAGAAACTCAGCGGAAAAAGCTTCTTGAAACGTTAGGCGATAGATCAGCCTCCCCTGAACGAATACGAGAGACAATTGACCTAGTTAGTTCCTTGGGTTCAATCAGCTACGCCGAAGAAAAAGCAAGGGAGTATATTAAAAAATCTAAAAACGCCTTGACGGACTTTCCTCCAACAAAGGACAGGGAAGACCTCATAAACCTCGCCGACCTCATTATTGCGCGAAAGTATTGAAGCTCAAAAATTAAGTGACAAGCCTTGACTCCAGACGAAGAAAGAGAAACCAGAGAGGTTATCCGGAAAATTGCGCTTCTAAACGCGCTTCGTTACGGAGGGAAGGCGCGACCAGAACCAGTTCTGGGCAAACTGCTCGGTGAACGCCCCCAGTTTAAAGCGAGAATTAAAGAGGTTACTTCCATCATCACTGAGGTCGTTAGAGAAGTTAACAAACTTTCCTTGGACGAACAGAGAAGGCTACTGGAGGAAAAGTGGCCCGAAGCTTTGATTAGAGAGAGGGTTGAAGAAAAGAGGGTTCTTCCACCGTTGCCAAATGTTGAAAAATACGAAAAAATCGTCACTCGTTTTTCACCTAATCCTGACTGCGTCTTGCACTTGGGCTCTGCCAGAGCCATAGTCCTCAGCTATGAATACGCGAAAATGTATAAGGGCGTCTTCTATCTCCGCTTTGAAGACACCGACCCAAAAATGAAGAAACCCGTGTTAAAGTTCTACGACTCCATAAGGGAAGACCTAACATGGCTCGGCTGCAAATGGGATGCAGAATTCATTCAAAGCGACAGACTTCCCATCTATTATGAACACGCTGAAAAAATTCTCAAAAAAGGCCACGCTTACATTTGCACCTGCAAACGAAAAGACTTTCGAGAAAAAGTGAGGGTTAAACAACCCTGCCCCTGTCGAGACCTAGCGCCTAACGAGAATCTCCTTCGCTGGGAGCGCATGTTGAATAGAACCTATGATGAAGGAAAGGCTGTGGTACGAATCAAAACAGACTTGGAGCACCCAAATCCCGCTGTCAGAGAATGGCCCGCTTTAAGAATCATCGACACAGAAAAGTATCCCCATCCTAGGGTGGGCAGCAAATACCGAGTTTGGCCCCTCTACAACTTCGCCTGCGGCATCGACGACCACCTGATGGGCATAACCCACATCATACGAGGAAAGGAACACTTAACCAACCAGATAAGGCAAGAATACATGTACCGCCACTTCGGATGGAAATATCCAGAAGCCATCCACTATGGCAGACTCAAGATAACCGGAGCATCCCTCAGCAAATCCACAATTCTGCAGGGACTCAGAAACGGACTCTTCAAACACTGGGACGACCCTAGGCTTGCCACCCTCGCCGCTTTGAGAAGGAGAGGAATAACGCCGGAGGCAATCCAACGTTTGATGATCGACGTTGGTCCCAAGGCCGCAGATGTGGTGTTAAGTTGGGAAAACCTCTACGCATACAATCGAAAAATAATCGATCCCGTTGCAACCCGATACTTCTTTGTCCGCAACCCAAGAAAGTTAACCGTGAAGAATATTCCACGCGCCTTTACAGCTAAAATTTCGCTGCATCCAGATTATCCTGAAAGGGGCTTCCGCTCCTTCGATGTAAAGCCGAAGGAGGGAAAAGCGTCTTTTCTGGTTTCAAGCGACGATGCGAACAGGATGAGGAGGGGAAGAAAAATGCGGTTTATGGAACTCTTCAACTTTCAAGTTGAGAAAGGCCGGATCGAAGGTGTTTTTTACAGCGAGTCCTACGAGGAAGCCAAGAAAATTGATGCTCCTTTGATTCATTGGATTCCTGTAGACAGCGGTATTCCATGCGAAGTCGTTATGCCTGACGCTTCTGTGGCAATGGGCATCGCTGAGGAGGCATGTAAAGAGTTGCGCCCAAACCAGATCATCCAATTCGAGCGTTTCGGCTTCGTCCGAGTTGACCATGTCAACAAGAAATTAACCGTATATTTCGCCCACCGATAAAGAAAAATTCCTTCGGCGACTTGCTGTACCCGCCTAAAAATGTCGTCTAGGTCGAAACATTCATAAAGCCTTTCGTTGATAAACTCAGCACTTGAAAGGGTGAGGCTTATGTCAAGGCCATTTTACGTAAAAATTGAAGTTCCCAAAGAGGTGGCAGATGCAGCCTATGAAGCCCTGCAAATAGCCACTCAAACAGGCTCTGTCAGAAAAGGAACCAACGAAACAACCAAGGCTGTGGAGAGGGGTCAAGCAAAGCTTGTTGTCATAGCCGAAGACGTGGACCCTCCAGAGGTTGTCGCCCATCTCCCACTCCTCTGCGAGGAACGCAAAATCCTCTACGTGTTCGTGCCCAGCAAGGGAAAACTTGGAACCTCCGCTGGAATAGATGTACCCGCGGCTTCGGCGTGCATCACGGATGTTGGCGACGCCACGGCTTTGGTAAAGGAAATCTCTAGTCGAATTGAGGAACTGAAAAAGAAGGGCACTAGCGGATGAGTGAGAAAGGGGAAGAAGAGGAGCTAATCCCTGCCGAAGTTATTCAGGTGATTGGTCGGACAGGAATCACTGGTGAGATTACTCAGGTTAGGGTTCGGGTGCTCGAAGGAAGGGACAAAGGGCGCATCATAACAAGAAATGTGAAAGGTCCGGTGCGAACCAACGATATTCTTTTGCTAAGGGAGACGGAAAGGGAAGCCAAGAAACTTAGACGATAACGGAGGTTTGCCAGTGCCGAGGCCACGACTTTGCTCCTTTTGCGGACACGAGTTTCCACCTGGCACCGGCATGATGTACGTGAGATACGATGGAACAATTCTGTGGTTTTGTTCAAGCAAGTGTAGAAAAAGTTCTGTTAAGTTGAGACGGGATTCGCGTAAGGTTCGGTGGACGAAGTATTTTGGAAAGGAAGAGAAGGGGAAAGCTTGATCGAACGAACACTTGCCTTTCTAGAGGCTGGCTTGAAGAGGTTGAGGGGATGAACAATGAACGTCGTTATCTTAGGGTCTCCTGGAGTAGGCAAAGGAACCTACGCGAGAATTCTTTCGGAGAAATATGATGTTCCGAGGATCTCCACTGGAGACCTATTTCGCGAAGCTATACGGGATGAAACGGAACTGGGCAAAAAAATAAAAGATTATGTATCCCGTGGGGATTTAGTTCCCGATGAGATAACTATTGAACTCGTGAAGGAGAGGCTTGGAAGGGATGATTGTAAGGATGGATTTTTTCTTGACGGCTTTCCGAGAACAGGTGCTCAAGCCGAAGCCCTAGAAAAGTTCAAAAAAATAGATAAAGTCCTAAATTTCGTCGCTTCTGATTGGGTAATCCTATCCAGACTTGGTGGAAGAAGAACTTGCAGAGAATGTGGAGCCACATACCACATAAAAAAGATTCCACCTAAAGTTGAGGGAATATGCGACCTTTGCGGCGGAAAACTTTACCAACGCTCGGATGAGACGCCTCAGGCCATCAAAAATAGGTTACGGGTGTATCGCGAAAAAACGAAGCCTGTACTGGACTACTTCAGAAGAAGAGGCTTGCTTGCCGATATTGATGCAAATTACCCATTTGAAGAAATTGATAGGGTAATTTCTCAGTGTGAAAGGCGCCTTCAAAATTTGGTGTAGATTTGCGCGCGTGTGAGGGAGGCTAAATGCTTGTAAGGCAACCTTTCGTGTGTGTGCGTGCGCACAACCTGGTACCCCCCTTTATTTGGCGTCAAATATGTGGCTGATATGGTTTGTTGTTGGGTTCGTGCGCGTCTTTTTTTCGTGCGCATAAACCTTTTTATATGAGGGATGCTGTCTAGTGGTGTTGTCACATTGATTCATGCTTAAAGAAGCTTTTGAAGGCTTTTGAAAACTGCGTGCAAAATTTTTGTGACAGGAGGAATGAAACATATGCAAATACAATACTTTAAAGATTTGCCGTTAAGTCCAGAAGTTATGAGAGGCATTGAAGAGCTTGGTTTCAGCAATCTTTTCCCAATTCAGGCTCAGGCAATAATCCCATTACTTGAAAGGAAAGATGTTATTGGGCAGGCACAGACTGGAACGGGTAAGACTGCGGCTTTCGGAATTCCGATGGTTGAACGCCTAAACCCGAGAATCAACGGTGTTCAAGGCTTGGTCTTAGAGCCAACACGTGAACTTGCTATGCAGGTTGCAGAGCACATAAGTCGATTCAGTAGATACTCGATGTTGAAAGTCTTACCGGTTTACGGCGGAGAACCCGTCCAAAGACAAATCTGGGCACTGGAAAGAGGCGTCCACATTGTTGTTGGCACGCCAGGTCGCATAATAGACCATTTGAAACGAGGAACACTAATTTTGGCATCGGTGAAGATTGTTGTTCTCGACGAAGCTGATAGGATGCTTGATATGGGGTTCATAGATGACATAGAGTATATACTTTCAAAGGTGCCGGCAAACAGGCAGACAAGTCTCTTCTCAGCAACAATAGACCAGTCAGTGATGAATGTATGCGACAGATACATGAAGAAACCTGAAAAAATACTCGTAAGCAAAGACGAAATAGCCCTTACGCAGATAAACCAGTATTACATGGTTGTAAACCCGAAAAACAAATTTGAAATTCTACGCAACATTTTAGACAGAAATCACATAGAACGCGCCATAATATTCTGCAGAACGCGCAAAGGAACAAGCGTTTTAGCAAACAGGCTAAGGGCACGAGGATATGACGCAAAACCGTTGCATGCTGGCTTCACTCAACCACAAAGAGACTTCGTTAGCAACTCTTTCAGAGAAGGAAAACTAAGACTACTTGTTGCAACCGATGTTGCTGCAAGAGGCCTAGACATCCAAGGAATAACTCACATAATAAACTATGACATCCCATTAGACGCACTAGTCTATTTCCATAGAATCGGACGAACTGCCAGAATGGGACGCGAGGGAACAGCCATAACACTTGTGGGCTACGGAGAAATGGCAGAATTAAACCGGATAAGAGCTTTAACGAAAACCAAAATAGAAGAATTGGAAGGTGGTATCCGCGTGTCGTGTAGAGAATCTCGAGAGATGCATAAAGCAGTCTGCTCTGATTGCGGGCAAGAATGTGAAGTTCCATTCAAACCTGATCCTAGCCGGCCAGTTTACTGTCGAGATTGCTGGGCAAAGAGAAGAAGATCTAGATATTAGGTTTCATCGCCGATTGCGCGCACCAGTTTATGCGCGCATTTGCCGGTGTTTACCAGGCTCGTGCGAGAATAGCCTCTGGCTCTTTTTCTTTGCTGGCGTAGCAGGCGAGGGTTAGGGCGAAGAGTTGGTCGTCGTGTTGGCCGGTTGGGTGCCAGAATTTTAGGTGGATGCGTTCTTGCGCTGTTTTCGGTTTTAGGTATTCATATTGTTGTTCGTTGATTTGTGCGATTAGTTGTGTGTCGTCTCCTAGGATGCTGAGTCTTTTGTGTTCCATCTGGAGTTTGAGGTATGTGAATATTTCTTCTTTCCATCGGTCTGTTAGGAATAGTGCTTCTGCGTTTTCGATTCCGATTTCTTGTATCTCGTCTATGAGGGCGTCGCCTACGCCGGTTTTGTCTACTAAGAGTTTTTGGAAGTTGAAGATTTGGTGTGCTTTGGCTATGTGTCCGATGACGTTTGGGTAGGGGGTTCCTAGGGGGAATTGGTGTTTGTAGACTAGTCTGCGTTTGTTGTCGATTTTTTGTATGACGGCTAGTACGCTGTGGTCGACTTGTTTTCCTACGTCGAGTCCTGCGTAGAATAGTCCTTTTAGTTGTCTTGGTTTAAGTTTTTCTAGGTCGTCGAAGTATCGGTTGGGTGAGTCTTGGTCGCCTAGTTCGGGGTCTACGCAGCTTATGATGAGGTCCATGGGGAAGAAGGTGTTTACCACCTCGATCCACTGGGCTTCTACTTCGCGCTTCCACTCCTCTTTTGTCATGTCTTGTTGCCATTGCGTGAGTTGTTTCTTGCTTACTAGCGGGCTCATGTGGGAGGGGTAGTGGTGGATGCTGTAGCGTTTTCTGTCGAGGAAGGCTCGGCGGAAGATGTGGTCGAAGCTTTTGGGTGTTCCGCTCATGACGAAGTGGGATCCCGGCTTTGTTAGCATTAGCATGATTTCGGAGGTGATCATTTGGCTTGGGATGATGGAGGCTTCGTCGCAGAAGACCCAGTCAGGATGGAACCCTCTGAGCTTGTTTGGTGAGCATGGTAACGCGACGAGTCTTCCGCCTAGTGGTGGCTTCAGTCTGATGGTGGTGCGGGTGGTGCCTGGGCGTTTAACCGTTTTTCGCATGAGGGGATTTGACATGATGGTGAAGTAGCAGTAGTCGAACATGATCATGCTTTGGCGCTGTGTGCTTGATATGATTAGGCTTTCGATTTTTGGCTTAGTGTATATGAGCCACAGGTTTTTTCGACTGAAAACTAGGGATTTTCCCCATCCTCGTCCACACGCCGCTACCTGTCTTGGGTGCATGTCTCTCAACAGGTTTTGATGGTCAGGCGCGTTGACGAGCCATTTGTCGTTGCACATTAATACGGCGAAAAAGACGGGGTCCTCAACAGCCTTCTTGGCGACCCTTGCATCCCTTAAAACTTCACGCAAGGCGGTTGGACGAGCAATTAACTGTTCCGCAACCGATGCGGCGTATTTGAGGTCCGTAACTAGCCGACGGATAAACTCTTCCTTCTCCACTTCTTTACCCTTCTCAAAATGGTTCTACGGAACTTCCTGGGAAACGTAAGCAGTAGGGAGCCTAGGTCCTCGTCTTCGAGGGGCTTCTCTCCTCTGCTGGCTTGGAGTTTGTTTAGGACGCCCATGGTGTCGCAAAGGACTTTGGCCCAGTGACGCTTCTCTTCAGAGGTTGACTTTTCATCCTCTAGGTACATCTTTGCTTCGTCGATGACTTTCCACATGATTTGGATCTGCTCATCAACGGTTCGCTCACGTTTGGTTGTGATGTTGCGCACCGTTGGTTTTTTCTTTTTCATTTGCAGAACCGCCCTGTTTTGATTTAGAATTGGGATTTAGGCTTAGGGTCTTCGTAGATGAGCTTCTCGATGTCGCTGAATCTGTGGTAGATTCGTTTCTTAATTTTCTCAGCTTCCTTAGTATGCGTAACTGGGATGAGGATCCCGATTTTGTTGAGGGCGATTAGGATTTCGTCGATGCCCACTGAGGTTAGGGTTTCGCCGAAGGCCTTCGGAAGAGTTAGCAGGTATTGATCGTAGGGGCCTTTCTTGACCTTGGAGAGTTTTCTCAACTGAAATATTGGCATTTCTACCACGTTTTTTACGGTTAGATTTATTATCGGCAACAGCCAATGCAAAAGTCTGGTGGACAAAAGTTTTGAGCTGGCATGGAAGGAGAGTGCAAAAGTTTTGACCAAGCATCAAAAAACGGATGTGGAAATTCTGTCTAGGCATGAGTATGGAGAGGTAGGCAAAAGGAGGGCGAAAGATGGTGTCCTATTTATTATAAAGAGGCTTAGAGAAGGGCCTGCGTATCCAAGAGACTTGCAGAGGGAGCTTGGGTTTTCACGTGGCACGATAAGATATCATTTAAATCGATTGCTGAAGTATGGACTCGCAAAGCGATTAAGTGATAAGAGATACGCCTTCAGTGATTATGTCGATGGTCAAGAAGAAGTCATTAAGGCTGTAGATCGGTGGCAACGTGTGGCGTACCGATATCCAACGGTTGACGAAGTCGCAGCTGAGGTCGGAATGGTGCCCGAGGAAACGAAGATGTTAGTTTATGGAACTAAAGCTAAGACGGGGTGGTTTCCGCCCACCTCAGAGATTGTGGAAGCGGCTAGGGAGAAGCTTGGTGAAGCCCTTGTCTGTGCAGCCCGCATGAAAGAGGGTAAGCCTTCTAATTGGGCTGAGATGTATTCAGATGAGCCTGAGATCGTGAGGGAGGGAGAACGCTTCCTAGAGGAACGTCCAGGAATACTGCCAAGGCTCTCGGAGGGTGGGATGAAAGTCGCCTCATGGCCAACTGAAGCATTAAGATATGTTGGAAAGGATTATCAGCCTAAGGATCGAAGTCGCCCGACTCTTCTAAGAGCGTAAAAAAAGAGGTGGGACGAGCCTTAGAAAGAGGCTATTTCTACAGATGATTGTCTGACCTTTGATGCGCTCAGACGGGGTGTTAGAGAAACTTTTGCAAAAAAGAGGGATCAGATACGGCCCTAATCCATCTTATAATGGGCTTGTTGAAATGTTGGATGTAAGGTTTATACTCTGGATGGTATACCATTTATAAGGTTAACCATATGGGAACAGTTAAGACTACAATTGTGGTGGATGAAAAAGTGTGGAATGAGTTTAAGAAAATCGTTTCTTCAAGGTATGGAGGTCTCAGAAAACTGAGTTCTACTGTGGAGGAGGCTATTAGGAGCTTTAACGCTGTGGATTTGCTGAGCAGATTTTCCAATAGTATTGGGTTAGATACGAGCGCTTATCCATCGACCAAGGAAGTTAAGAGTAAGAGACCCAAGCTGGCCACTTCAGCTGGCAGAGTTGTTAGGGAGATGAGAGATGAGCGTCAAGCTCGTGTATCTAGATTCAAGTAGCATTGTGAAGAGGTATGTCGGGGAGAAGGGCTCTGACGTTATTGACACGGTCTATGAGAAGGCTGAAGCCTCAAAATTGAGGTTTGTTTTCTCGATTTGGAACGTAGGAGAGGTCTTCGGAGCATTTGATAGGTATGTTGTGAGAGGTTTGCTTTCTGACCATATGGTTAAGACAGCCTTGCAGGACTTCCTGTCTGAGTCAATAAAGATGTCTAGGCTTGCTTCAAATAATGCCTATTACATCAAAATCCTTTATCGACTCTTGGCAACTGATCTTGAAACACCACATATATGGGGCTGATGCGCTTCAAATATCGACGTCAAAAGAGGCAGCTTGCGATTTGCTTTTAAGTGCCGATAAGAGACTTGTTGATGTGGCAAAAAAGGAAGGCATAAAGGCTATAAACGTCGAAGAAGAGCCTGAAAAGGCATCCGCCGCTCTCGAATGACGTCTATTTCGAGTTTGCCTACGTGTGAAGCGCTGATTCACATTGTTGTTATGTTTAGAATCTCATGCTATTCGACGTTCGCTTCTGTCAGAATGCTGTGACGGCACCTTGTAAGGGATTATCGCCTAAGAGCGAAGCCACGTTTTTAAACTAAATTCGGAGGCGAAGGCCGATTAAGTTGATTGATTGAAGTGCGCGTATTAGAGCTGTTCCGAAAATATAGTTTTATCCTATTCTATTTCTTGATAGGAACAGATTTATAAGTAGTACTAACAATCTTTTAGTTGAGGTAAAGCGTATGCGAACCATCGTGAAGGTGACTAGGAGGGGGCAAACCACGATTCCCGTGGAGTTTAGGGAGAAATTTGGAATTAAGGAGGGTGACGAGTTATTGGTGGAATCCACTGAGGATGGGTTGCTGTTTAAGGTTATTCCTAAGCTTGAAGATTTGGCTGGGGTTTATGCAAAGTTTGGCAATGTGGAGGAGATCAAGCGGGAAATTGAGAAACTCAGAGAGGAATACTAGCTTGAGGGAAGTTGTGGACACTAGATTTCTTATCGAACACTTCTACTCAGACCAAACTGAAACAAGGCGCAGAACATCTGAAAAACTAAGGGAACTAACCAAGCGAAAAGAGGGTTTACTCCCTACGATAGTAATCGGCGAAACCGTTCAGATCGTCTGTGAAAAAATAGGGAAAGAAGAGGCAGAAACTTGTTACCTATCACTCATAAGAAGCAGACTAAAAATCCAAGATCTAAATCAAAACATCGCAAAAGAAGCTGGATTGCTAAAATGTCGACATAGGAACGTACCCATGGGCGACTGCATAATTGCCGCAATAGCCATAATTAACAAGGCAAGAGTACTTTCGGATGATCCACATTTCGATGCCATAAAAGAAGTAAAACGCACATGGATCTGAAGAACTTTCTAACAAATTCCTCGTCCATCCGCGACTTTTGGTCTTATCTTGAAAGAATTCTCCGAACCCACTTCTCTAAAAACCGATAGTATCGCTGAAAAACGATATTAATCCATAGATCCTTAAATTCATTCCTAAACTTTTCTCACGGCATAAATACAAGGTTGATGAAGAAAGAAACATTTTGGAATCGAAGGTTGTATGGTACCTGTGTAGGGTCTTGGCTAGGGGCTCTAGCGATGAGGAAGAAATGGGTAAAAGTGTATTTAAGCAGGGAGCAGAGGCGTCTTCTCAGAAGGATTGCTGAAGGCTTGGGCATAGGGGAGAGCGAGGTTTTGCGTTAAGCCTTCATGGAATACGCCAAATCCATAAGCCTAATCACAGAAACAATCCGCAGGCCTAGCCACCATCCAAGGAGCATCCGCAGGCCTAGCATACATCGTCAGCCAAGGCGACCTGACGATAACAATTGTCTGCACCGCCATATCCATTGGAATAACTCAAGGGATCTCGTATTACAAGGACTAGCTTGCAGCAGTTTCTTGCGCGCGCTATATTCGTATCAACTCTCCACTATATATTGAAGGGTGAGTGAAACCAATCGACGTCTTTTTGGGTTAGTCGATTTCTAAATATTGGGTAGAGGTTCATTTCTTTACCCATGAATCTTATTTTTGGTTCTCTATCTATAACAAGTCTCTCTTCTATTATGAACACGATGATTGGGTTCCGTTTGAAAAAGTAACTTGTAGAATCTGAGAGTATTCTTCTGATATGTCTGCTCATTTTGTCGTCTTGAAGTAAAAGAGCGTCAAAACCTATAACTGCAACTTTTTTAGGTATTTCTTCTTTCCTTTTAATTCTTCTTAAAAAGTCTATGATGCTCATTCTTTCTTCAAATTCTTCATATTTCTCTCCAATGGATTTTCTTTCCACCAGGTTATAGCCAACACTTAAGACCTTCAATTTTCTTCTCCCCTAAATTCATCTAAGGTTGTAACTATCTTCTTTCTAACTGGCGTTATCTCAACGATTCCGCCTATCCTGGCATAGGTTTGTTCACCAGTCTTCTTGTAGAGTAGTTCACATACTTTTTTCAAAGCATCGTCCGCCCACTGTTCCATATACTTTGTTAATGGCTTTTTCTCCTTGTACAACGAATGTAGGAAATGAATTTTAAATTTTTAATGTAGCATGCCAATTTTTGGGTAACTGATTTAAAAACTATGAAAGAGCACGTTTCACTCATAAATAGTTCGCTGTTTACCGAACTGTTCGCTGTTTACCGAACTTTTAAATACACCCCATCAGTATAAAGACTCTTGTGAAATAGAATTGTCTGTGAAACTGTCGTCTCCTCAAGCTTTCCGTATAGTCAAATACTTGCTGGAGCACCATGTTACTTATCAGCGTCAAATCCACCGAGACCTCGGAATATCAATCGGCTGGATAAACACGGTAGTCAACTCCCTTTATGAAGGAGGCATAGCAAGAAAGGGAAAATGGCGAAGAATAGAGCTTGAAGACCCATATGCACTCCTTGACCTTCTATCATGGCAACGCCCTCTTCAACGACTTCTTAAAGCAACTGTTCGACTTGAGCTCACAGACATAGCATCTGCAGAAAAGAATCTGCGAGAGGTTTGTTCAAAAGTTCAGCTAGACTACGCCTTAACAGCGTTTTCCGGTCTAAGCCGCTACCTCGCTTACTACATAACCTTTCCAACAATCCATATCTACGCAAATAAGCCAAAACAATTAAGTCAACTACTGCCTAAGGGACGCGGCCCCATCACTACAGAAGTACTCAGCGCAGATTATCCAGATATCTTAAAAAACTCAAGAAACATAAACAATTTCAACGTAGCCGACCCAATGCAGGTTGTTATAGACCTTTTCTGTCTAGGCTCCGCAGGCAGAGACGCAGCCACAAAACTCTATGAGATGATAAGAAATGAACAGCAGAAAACAACTTGAAATCCTAGTAGAAGACTCTTACGATGAACTCGTATCGCTTTTGAAATGGTTCTCCCTTTCCGGACCGATACCCACCATAATAGGCGGATGGGCAGTTTACTTCTACAACTCCTACTTCGGCTCAATCGACATCGACATAGTCGGGCCTAGCCACCAAGGACGCTTCACAGACATAATTGAACGATACGAAAGAACACACGGATACGAGTTCATACCAAAAGACCAGCTGGGACTAGAAGTTACACCAAGAAAACCAGTAATCCAAAACGGCAAAACAATCGGTTACATGGAAATCGACGCATCAGTATTCGAAGACCCCAAACCCAGCAGCTTCCACGAAGATCCAAATAAACAATTACCATATTCATTAACCGCCAAGAGGCAATATCAGAGAGAAGTCAAACTAGAAGCAGACGCTATATGCCACATTCCATACAAACCCCTCCTGCTTCTATACAAAATAAAGGCCGCAAGAGACAGAGCCCACGACCTAAAAACCAAAGGAACAATAATGGAGCCGGCAAAAGCGGAAAGACTCCGCGGAAAAATAACAAAAGACAGAGCGGACACACTTGCCCTACTGGACCCAAATCCCAGCAAACAAGTCATCACAGAAAGCTTTGAAATCGACGCTTTTCATGATTTAGTCAAAAGATTCAAACTTGAGTTTACGTTAACGACCATAACGGAACTACCAAGGTACCGTGACTCCATACAACTTTACAATCCAAATCTCAAAGTGAAACAAATACAAGAATGGATTAAAACAATTATCAAATAGAAGATGCAGTAAAGATTCTCAAAAGCCCTGTAAAAACATCACAAATACAGAACTTAGAGGTTCTCAAATCGCGCGCGCATTTGAATAACACTATCCCTAAAAAGGATAATCGGCAATTCAGAAACAGAAAAAAGGGGAGTTTGCGGGGGACATCTCGACGCTGCGTAGTGTTAAGTATCATTCACTGAAACTCACCTTCCCCGCTTCAGCTAAATGTGAGATCCATTCAGGCCATTTCAAATAGAGCTCTCCGTTAATAGAATAAACATATTCGCCCAATTCGCCGAGATCAACGTCAACAGAGCGTGTTGGAAGACCGCAGTCATCTAACCACTCAATTAAGGCGTAAAGCCAGTGCTTTAACAGGTCAAGAAGTCAGAAGTCAAGAGCAAAGTTAAAAAGACTATTTCATATTTTAGCCAAGCAGGGGTTCTGAATTGCCTGTTCGACAACCGATAGTCTGTGTGCTCGGGCATAACTCAGCTAAGTAAATGCTTGCTGGGTGCCAGTCGACACCGGAAAGACCCTGCTGCTAGATCGAATCAGAAAAAGCAGTGTTCAAGCCCGTGAAGCCGGGGGCATAACTCAACACATTGGCGCGAGCTTCTTTCCTGTCAAAACCCTTACCAAAATATGCGGGCCTCTCCTGAAAGGGTTAAAAAAAAGGGTGCGAATACCCGGACTGCTCATAATCGATACGCCTGGGCACGAAGCTTTCGCGAACCTCAGGAAAAGAGGCGGCGCTATAGCGGACATCGCAATTCTTGTGATCGACGTTCTGAAAGGATTTGAGGATCAGACCCACGAGTGCGTTGACATCCTAAAGGCTAGGGAAACTCCATTCCTTGTTGCGGCTAACAAAATTGATCGTCTACCTGGCTGGAAATCCAAGTTTGACGAGTCTTTTTCAAGCTCTTACAAAGATCAGGATCCGTACGTTCGCCAAGATTTGGATGAACACTTATACACGATCATAGGGGCTTTTTCTAGGATTGGTTTTCGGGCAGATCGATTTGACAAAATATCTGATTTCACCAAAACAGTGGCCGTTGTCCCGACGAGCGCCAAAACGGGTGAAGGCATACCTGAGCTTTTAGCAGTTCTTGTCGGCCTGACCCAGCAATATTTGCGTCCTCGCCTCAGAGTAACTAAGGGTCCGGCTAAGGGCACGGTGTTGGAAGTTAAGGAGGAGCCTGGACTCGGGATCACCATCAATGCCATAATTTACGATGGAGTGCTCCAAAAAGGCGATACCATCGTTGTTGGCGCCAAAGAAAAACCCATTGTAACCAACGTCCGCGCCGTCTTTCTGCCTAAGCCTCTAGACGAGATCAGAGACCCTCGAGACAAATTCTCCTCAATGAACGCTGTCTCAGCTGCTACTGGAATAAAAATCGCAGCGCCGAATCTTGAAGAAGCCTTGGCTGGTGCACCCTTGTACGTGGTCCCCTCTGAAGACCGCCTTGAAGAGTATGTTAAATCCGTTTCTGAAGAGGTGGAGAAAATCAGAATAACCACCGACGTAGACGGTGTTGTATTGAAAACCGACGCTTTAGGATCCCTCGAAGCCATTGCTGAGAGTTTGGGGCGAAACAACGTTCCGATAAGGTTGGCGGACGTTGGCGATGTTTCCAAGCGAGACATCACCGAGGCGGTTGTGGTTAAGGGGCATGAGCCGTTTTACGGGGTTGTCTTAGCCTTCAACGTAAAAACGTTGCCAGACGCTGAAGAAGAAGCGAAAAATCGAGGGGTCCCGATCTTTCAACACAACATCATATATCATTTAATCGACGATTACGTCCAATGGGTCAAAAGTGAAAAGGAAGCGCAACTCAAAGAAGAATTTGGCAAGCTTGTTAAACCGGGTAAAATAAAGCTTCTTCCTGGCTACGTGTTTAGGAGGGCAAAGCCCGCCATTGTGGGGATCGAGGTTTTAGCTGGGCAGATCAAACCAAAATACACGCTTGTTAGGGAAGACGGGCAGGATGTTGGCGAAATAATGCAGATTCAGGATCGTGGTCAAGCAGTATCGGAAGCCACCGTTGGAATGCAGGTGGCCGTTTCATTAAACAAACCAGTCGTGGGACGCCACATCCACGAGAATGACATACTCTACGTTAAAGTGCCTGAAGAGCACGCAAAAACTTTGCTGACGAAATTTCAAGATCGCCTATCTCCTGAGGAGCTTGGGGTGCTTAATGAGTTCGTAGAGACTATGAGACGTAAATCTCCTTTTTGGGCAGCTTAGGCGTTAAGAGCACTTAAAAGAAGGTTTTTGTTTAGGTATTTGCCGTACATAGAATTTATTAAGTCTTGCTACACAATATATTCTCGCTATGGAAACTACTCAGAGCCGGATTCCTCGGCGAGTTCCCTAGCGGAAGAAATGAAACATGGGCAAAAGTAAAGGGGTAATGAAAAGCGAGTCGAACCTAGTACGGGGAAAAAAGCCATCTGTTTTCCGAGAAGTTTATCCCATCCACGAGCCCTACGTCTACGCCGCCGTTGTCAGGGAACCAAACACCCAAAGGATACGATACGAAGTAATCGAACCCACCCTCCTGAAGGGGGAGGAGAATCAACTCAGGGAAATCAAAGCCATATTGATTGAAGAAATCGATGTTAACCTCAAAGACGTTGGAACAAGGAAAAAAGCTGAGGAGTACCTGAAAAGCAAGGTTCTGGAAATCATTGAAGACTACCGCTTGAAAATCGCCGAGGAAGCCGTAGACAAACTCACGTACTACGTCATACGCGACTTCATAGGCTACGGGAAAATTGATCCTCTAATGAATGATCATTTAATCGAAGACGTCTCCGCAGACGGAGTTAACATACCCATATACGTTTGGCACCGTGAATACGAATCCCTACCCACCAACATCATCTTCAAGGGCGTTGATGAATTAGACTCCTTCATAATCAGGCTGGCCTACTTAGCAGGAAAAAACATCTCCATCGCGGCGCCCCTGCTTGACGCCTCTCTTCCAGATGGAAGCCGTATACAACTTACGTACGGAAGCGAAGTCACCCGAAGAGGCTCCACATTCACGATTCGCCGCTTCCGCGTGGATCCCCTCACCATTTCAGACTTAATCACCTTCAACACCATGTCATCCGACATGGCCGCATACTTCTGGTACGCCATCGAAAACCGGGCATCCATCCTCGTGGCCGGAGGCGTGGCTGCAGGGAAGACAACAGCGCTTAACTGTTTGTCAATGTTCATAAAACCCGAACTAAAGATCGTCAGCGTGGAGGACACGGCTGAACTCAACTTGCCCCATGAAAACTGGATTCCATCGGTTGTACGAACAGGTTTTGGGCAGAACGGAAAGGAATGGGGCGCCATTACACTGTTTGATCTTTTGAAGACGGCTGTCAGACAGAGACCTGACTACATCATCGTGGGGGAGGTTCGTGGTAAAGAGGCGTACACACTCTTCCAAGCCATGGCCACAGGCCATTTAGGCATGAGCACGATTCACGGTGAATCCGTGAATTCTGTTCTCCAACGTTTAGGGTCTGAACCCATGAACATTCCGAAACCCCTCCTCACCATGATCGACGCTGTAACGATTCAGTTACGAACCGAAGTCAGGGGAAAACCAGCTAGAAGAACCCTTACAGTGACGGAGGTGACGGGTTTAGACCCTAAGACCCAAGAGATTTCAACCAACGAAGTTTATCGGTGGGACCCAAAAAGTGATGCTTTTCTGTATTCTGGCCGCAGCCATATTCTGGAGAGGAATATGAAAAGCTTGGGGCTTCGTGAAGAGGAGGTTCGAGAGGAGCTTCATCGAAGAAAAACAGTGTTGGAGTGGATGGCGAGAAACAAGATTCGGAGGCATACCGATGTCACCGCCGTCATCAGGGACTATTATGCTGATCCTGCCCGGGTTTATCGGAAGGCTAGGATGGGAATGCCATGATTCTAAGCCGTGTTAGAAAGGGCATCAAAAGAGCGTATCGGCGCATTGGCAACGCCCTTCGTAAACCCTTATCTCCCATCATTCTCCGCTTTCATCGCCTAGCTGAGAGCATTAAATTAGGCACAACAAAGCCTCAGGTCTTTGCTTATCAGCTCGTTGGAGGAAAAGTAGCCAGATTCTTGCCCTTGTTTAAAGATATGGATGTGAACTTGCGGAAATCTGGAATGAAAGCCAATTTCAAGGCCTACGTTAGCACAATCATCTTGACAACTCTACTGCTTTCCACACTAGTTCTGATTCTGGTACCCATGCTCCTAATTTTCATTTTCCATCTTTCCCTCCTCTCTTCTCTCCTCTTTGGAATTGGAGCAACCTTGCTTGCTGGAGCCTTAACTGTGATCGGTTTTTATGCTTATCCCATCTATCGCGCGGATAGTTTGAAAAGAACATTGGAGGATGGCCTTCCCTTCACCGCGGGGTACATGGCTATATTGGCTGGCGCTGGCGTGCCGCCTGACTACATTTTTCGTTCCTTGGCTCAAGTTGACTCCTCGCTGGCTGTTTCCAACGAATCCAGAACCATAGTGCGGGATGTAGAGCTTTTTGGCTTTGACATTATTTCGGCTTTAGAAGCTGCCTCTGATCGAACTCCTTCTGAAAGGTTTAAGGAGTTCCTTGAAGGTTTTATTGCCACGGTTCATTCTGGAGGAAGCCTAGTAAAGTATCTTAGAGATAGATCACGTCAATATATGAAATTGAAACGAATTGCTCTACGCCGATTCTCGGATATCCTTGCGGTTCTGTCAGAGTTTTACGTTACCATAATGGTTGCGGGCGCCCTCATCTTCGTAGTGATGCTTGCAGTGATGGCTATGCTGGGTGGGGGCGGGTCTGGATTGCTTGATCCGCGCCTATTGTTGCATCTCCTGACCTATCTAGGCTTACCGATCGGGTCAGTCGTATTCCTCATAATCCTAGATATGGTTTCTCCGAAGCGATGAACATGCCAAAAGTTGAAAAGTGGGAGAAGAAAATCGCTTGGATCGTGTCCAGTTTCCTAGGCGTCGCCATAGTTGTAACAGCGTGCATAACACTTCGAGGTAAACCTCTCTTCGATGAATATCTTCTGTTGGCACTGGTGGTCACGGTTTTTCCTCCAGCTGTGCTAGATTACGTGGATTATCGTTGGAAGAGGTCCATAGACAAACACTTGCCTGACCTTCTTCGAAGCATGGTTCAAGCTCAGAAAACTGGTATGACTCTTCCGCAGGCCATAGAAGAAGCCTCTAAACGACGTTATGGACCCCTAACCAAAGAGTTGAAGAAGATGGTGGCCCAAATGAGTTGGGGAGTGTCTTTTGAAGAGGCGCTTCAATCCCTAGGCAAGCGCGTTGACACTGCTCTGATACGACGAATAGTTCCACTAATCATTGAGGCCAGCCGATCAGGAGGGCGGGTTGAAAAAGTTTTTGATCCAATGGAGAAATTCGTACAGACAACCCTAACTTTTGATAAGGAACGTAAAACTCAGACGAGGCCTTATGTTGCGATTACCTACGTGGCTTTTTTCGTTTTCCTCTTCACTATTGTCATGCTTTTCAATTCCTTCTTTGTCCGCATGTCGGAGCTTTCTACCACGGGATTTACAGCCATAATGACGGCAGGAGAAGCTAGAAGGGTTTTCTTTCACATGGGTACCATCCAAGCCTTCTTCGGCGGTCTCATGGCTGGAAAAATGGGTGAGGGGACGGTTGGCGCTGGCCTAAAACACAGCGTCATCCTTCTAACATGTGGGTATCTAGTCATCAAATTCATGACGTAGCGGTGGAACAAGTGAGAAATATATTAAGGAACAAAAGGGCGTTAACCCCTGTCTTAAGCACTCTTTTATTAATGGTGATTGCAGTTGCCGCCATGTCGATCGCATTAACGGCCACGTATGTTATCACGGGCAGTCTTCACGATACCATGGGTGAACGCTTCATTGTAGAGGATTCTTGGTTCACAACGGGGAAAATTTCGTTTTATCTCCGCAATGTAGGCAAGGTTTCGATTAGGATAGCCGCCGTGTACGTAAATCACACTTCGCAATCGTTCACTCCTCTTAAGTTAGAAGTTGACGATCACGGTTGGTTAAACGTCACTTACGGTTGGAGTTCAGATTCTGCGTATCACGTTAACATTGTAACAAGTAGGGGAACGAAAGTTGTGGACTATTACGAGTCTCCGGTTTAGACGGAATAGGCGCGGAGCCAGCAGCATAATCGTCGTCGTGCTCAGCCTAGTAATTATTGTAGTCATCGTATCCAACATTGTTTTGTGGAGCTACGAAATGAATCAGCTGGACTGGGAAAAAATGAAGGAGGATATGAGCATAACCAATGTTGAACGCATCACTCGCTCTTCTTGGTTTGTGGCTCAAAGCGAATATACAGTGAACACGGGCAGCCATATAAGTGGCTCCTATACAGATACACAAGTTGCCGATGATGGTGGCTGGGAAACATTCCAGGAAGGAACGAAACCTCCAACGTATAGACTAGATGTCAACGGCACTTTCATTCTGGATGTATCGGCCTATCCTCTGGAGTCTATTTCAACGGTCGAAATACGATTAAGGTACAAGGCTAGTGATGTGCTCGAAAAACGGTTTCTGAAGGCTTACAATTGGACAGCGCAAGCGTATAGCGATAACGGTTTCAATTCTACGACTGGTCATACGCCGACAGGAGGGTGGGACAATTACGCAATCAATCTTACGGACAAGTGGCAGAGTTATGTGCGGGATGATGGCGCGATATACGTGAAGTTTCATGACGAAGAAAATGACGCTCTTCGGACAACCATCGATATCGACTTTCTAGGAGTAAGGACCGTGGGTAGCGGGACACGTTTCACCTTCAAGAACGAAGGGTCTTTAACTTCCCATCTAGTTTCCTTATGGATAATTAATTCAACGAACCATCGGCGTTACGACATAAACATTTTCGTGAATTCGGCAGATACCACAACCTATCTTCGCGCTGATATTAGTTTACCTGCAGACCAATTTACAGTTAAGGTTGTAACTGAGCGAGGAAATATCGCGGTTTATTCAGGAAGTTAGCTTATTTCTCTAAACAGGCCTCCAGAGCTTTTGTTACCTCTTTCTGATCCTTTGCCTCAATCAGCTCTATTTTGTAAAGGCTTGCCAGCTTCTTTCCGTCTTCACCCATCTTCGGGATTGCGACCAAGCACGCCCTGTCTGGGGAAACATCATAAATCTTGGCGAACATTGCAATAACTGGTTGTTCAGAAACAACGTCGTCGGTTGAGGTTGCGAGGTCAATCACTGTTATGTTTCGTTTCACTCCCGCGGGAGAAGCGGTTATGTCAAACATGTGGCTCGCCCCGGATTTCCCCTTCAAGAAGCCGGGGCTTTCCACTTCGAATCCGCGACTCTGCAGAAACTCCCTTATCGGGGCGATCATGATCCAGCCTACGGTCGCCTCTTTCATGGCTTCACTGGTTAGACTATACGAGTACACGTCTTTGTAGAGGGACTCCTCAAAGGTGAAGCCTTTGCGACAGTCACGACAAAAATGGGCCGGAACCGGAATGTCGAAGCTCTTGTCACACTCATTGCAGGCGCACCATACTCCCGCTTTACGATAGTCTACGTCGGGCCTAGTCAATTCTTTGCGGCATCTTGGGCATACAAGCTTGTCTTCTTTTCGAAATCGTTCTTCAATTTCGATGTATCCACATTGTATATGCTCGATTAACGCGCTCTTCTTAATGTTGAAAGACTTGCAGTGGGGGCAACAGTAGTGAATAGAGACGTTAGCCGAATTGCAGTATGGGCAATAGACGATTTTATCGTAAAGCTCGCTCTTCAGAACGCCGGCCTCGAAAAGACTCTCTAAAAATTCATCGGTGCTTGAGGGGTCGCCCAAGATCGCATCAACAACAGGATACCTATAACCATACTTGGGATCATAAACCGGGTCTAATTTACTAAGCTCACCACTCACAAACTTGCTGATGAACAGCTGGACATTATGGTTTTTGTAAAGCTTAAGCCGCTGGTCTTTCGAAACTTTCGACATGCTCCTCCGACCGTAAGATATACAAAACCTCTCTCGTCATTTTTATTCGAACTCAGAATAGATTATCTTTATTGCCTTTAAAACTTTCTTTTCAATTTTTAATAAAATTACACACACTTACCTTTAAATCAAGCCACACGCTTAATTTCAACGTCTTACACGCTACGCTACCCATACTTAACCGTATTGCAAAAAAGCTTTTTAAACACAACAACCGGTTCTTCTAGGGATCAAACCGTAGTGGTTCGCTTTGCCCCAAAGAAAGCGAATAATTCAATGTCCTCGATGCCGCTTCACTTTTGACATAACCTACGGCAGAACCTTCGCGTGCTCCGGGTGCCCATCCCTCGTTCAATGTGGCATGGCGAAATGTCCAAAATGTGGGCATGAATTTCCGTTGCCTGGTTCATACGGACGTGCTTACTCTGATCTTTATAGAAAATATACTCAAAGATTTCAGTAAAAGCGTAAAGAGCGTTGTATGCAAATATAGCCCTCAGTTATGTTTCGCGCCTTAAGGTCTTTCTGGTTGAACCTTGAATTCGCAATACTCGTCGCCAGTGGCTAGGCATTTGACCTCAACCACCTCCACCGGTCTACCGAACACAACGCTTGCAGTGCCGGCTATGTAACCTCGAGCCCAGTGACAGGCTTTGTAAGGCTTCTTTCGCCACGCCAGTGCCTCAAAGCATTCTCTAATGACAATGGTTTCTCGACCGCGCTTTAAATCGACGTCCCGAGCTTCTATGATTCCCCAGCCTGTTGCCTGAACCGCTTGATTGATAGTCTGTAATAAATCCATTCCCTCTACACCAAACATTTCCTTTAGGCTTTCGGCAATACGTTTGCCCACCGCCTTCGCTGCATTATAATGGAGAACTGCCGCTCCTGAAGGTTTTAAAATTCCTTCAATCGCATCCCATAACGCCCAGAACTGTCCTATAGGCCATACTATCGCCCGCGTAGTTACATATAACATTGGAAAATGTAAGACTTCGAAGGGCGCAGGTTTGGGTTCCGCAAACTTAACATCCTCCACCACGTCCAGCTTCCGCAACTCCTCCACAAGTCCCTTAACGCCTTTCGCGACCTTAGAAACCTCTACAAACGTTGACCAAAAACGTATTCCAGGGTAATCTGGTACTTCAAAGATAGACCCTGTTTTGATATTCGCATTGACATCGGCCATAACTTTAGTTGCCTTGGCTAATGCTTCCGGGACGTTTTTAAGGAAAATGCATACTTCATACAGTTTTTCGTTGGGTCCCACCATCTCCATCGTAAAGACTTTTTTGGGAATCAACGCTGACATCACCATTCTTGAACTTCTGATACGATTCGGTTCAAATTTAAGGTTTTATAATTGTAAATACGGTTTACAACTAAGTACTAGAAAGAGACGAAGAAAGAGGTTAACCATTAACAGAAGATTCATATGCCAACTATCCTAGCAAATAAGATATATACGAAAATGATCATGTTTACGTAAAACGCGATTTGATGATTTGCTATGCCCTCTGAGAAGCGTTGGAAGCGTTTAGTCTTCAAGTGGACCGCACCGAAGGGATTCATTGCAATAGCGCTTTTTTTCGCCATAGCCCTTCTAATCGAGTATCTAGTGGTTTATTTTTTCACGCTCTCAGGCTTAACGGACAAATTCCTCTTCAAATTTTTCACCATAAACGTCAGCCCTCTGTTTCACCTCATGCCCCTCGGCGTGATAGTTGTCCTTGTTTCAAGCTGGACCTACCTCACAAAATACATAGCCGTGGTGCCACGCAGAGTATCACATGCCAAGAAGGAGGCGAAAAGAAGACAGTACCCGAGGGCGCGGAAGAGGCGCTTCAAGGCGCTCAGAAGGTTTTTCGGGGGGATAGGTAAGAGGTTCGGCAGAGTTGGTCAAGCTATCAAAGCTTTCTTCCGCCGGATAGGAGGTGCCATTCTTCGAATCCGCGGCGTCTCATACCTGCAAAAGCAACCGTTTTTCGCGAGAGCCGCCGTCAAAAGCACCGTAACTGTCCTATTAGTTTTTCTAGTTTCCGTTCTCACGCTGTATATTCTGGCATACCCTAGGCTAACTTACGATTTGGCCGCCGGACTTTACAAGGCAATTCCACCTTTCCATGGGTTCGTATTGAAAACCATTGAAATAGGTAAAGCGATAGCGCAAGCCTTGTCTCCGATAGGGTGGCTGGCTTCAGCTATAGATAACGCACTGCGTGATGTGGCGCCCGGCTTCAGAAACAGTCTAGGAGGATTTGGAGCACCTATAACAGAGCCTCTGGCCAAACTCGATCTCGTGTGGATGTACACCCTTTGCCAAAACGCCGCGGCTTGGATCTCCGCAGTCGTAGCCTTAGCGTATGGGAAGTATTCCTCTCGTCTCTATCGCATACGCAAGCCACGATAAAACATTTCTAACCCGGGCAGTTATTTACGTGCGTGTTACCAATTAGCAAACGGTGATGCAAATGGCGGATCGGCCAAGGTTTGGTCCGGCTGGAGTTCCATCGGCTTTTAGGGCGCTCAAAAGTCCAGTTTCTGAAGTGCCAAAATATCTTCACGACGAAGGGTTGGATGCTTTTGAGTATCAGGCGGTTCGTTGGGGCCCAAAGCCTCAGATGAAAAGAGACATTGCAGAAAAATTGGGGGTTAACGCTAAAAAGCATGATGTGTGGTTGACGGTTCATGGATCCTACTTCATCAACTTTTGTGGCGATGATGAGACTATAGAGAAGAGTAAAAAACGTTTGATTGCGTGTGCAACGGCCGCGGACTGGATGGGCGCTCACGTGGTGGTCTTCCACCCCGGATTCTACGGCAAGAAATCTCCTCAAGAGGCTCTTGAACGCTGTGTGAAAGCGATGGGCGAAGTCGTGGAATCCATGAGGTCGCTCCAAATAAATAAGGTGCATCTTGGATCTGAAACAACGGGTAAACCTTCGCAGTTTGGAAGTTTAGACGAAGTGTTAACGTTGTGCGAAAGGGTAGAGCTAACGGAGCCAGTGATAGACTGGGCCCACATCCACGCGAGAGAAGGGGGCAAAATGAAAACAATAAACGACTTCAGAGAAATACTAAATGAGGTTGAGAAGCGACTGGGAACCGACGCCATCAAAAATCTTCACTGCCACTACACCCTTGTTGAATTTACGGGTAAGGGAGAAAAACGCCATCACATCATGGACGAAGTTGAGTATGGGCCCCCCTTCGAGCCCCTGGCAACCCTCATAGCCGAACTTGACTTAAAACCCGTGATAATTAGCGAAAGCCCCATTCTTGACGTAGACGCCCAAAAGATGCGAGACATTGTGCTAAAGAGGTTGGAAGAGAAAAGAAAGCATTAACGTCCTGGACTGCGCGGTTTGCGATAACTTTTTCTATGAATACTCTCTTGCTCTTTGTGGGACTAGAGTTTGGTGCGGCTTAAAGGATTTGAAAAGCTCACAGACATCGATGAAGCTTTCTCCGACTTACTGAAAAAGCTTAAACTGGAAAGGTTGGGATCTGAACGAACTTCGATTCACGTGGCGTTGGGACGTGTCACGGCAGAAGACGTTATAGCAGAGAATGATTTACCTCCTTATGACCACTCTGCAGTAGACGGCTACGCTGTGAGGGCGCAAGACACCTTTGAAGCATCTCAATTCAGCCCGAAGATCCTTAGGCTAACCGAAAATGAAGAAGTCCGTGAAAACGAGGCCAGACAAATATGGACTGGTAACCCTATTTCCAAAGGCGCAGATGCCGTGGTTATGCTGGAATACACGAAGAGAATACAGGGCAAAATCGAGGTGGGAATCGCGGTTACCCCTGGGGGAAATGTTTCCAAAAGGGGAGAGGACGTGCAAAGGGGAGAAATCGCAGTAAAAGCAGGAACACGCCTGAAGCCCCATCATGTGGGTTTGTTGGCTGCGCTACGAGTAACTCACGTTAACGTCGTGAAAAAGCCCAAGGTTGCCATTCTGTCCACCGGAAACGAACTCGTCGAACTAGGCCGCAAAGCTAAGCCAAACCAGATAGTAGACTCGAACAAGCTGATTCTCTCCGGCATGTGCCAGGAACTGGGCGCGGGACCCTTAGACCTAGGCATAGCAAAAGACGACCTACAGGAGATCAGCACCAGAATTCGCGAAGGATTACAGAGGGCAGACGTAGTCATCACCACCGGAGGAACGAGCGTCGGATACCCAGACCTAGTTCCAGCAGCCGTCAATCAGATTGGAACACCCGGAGTCATCGTGCACGGGATGGCCATGCGGCCTGGAATGCCAACGGCGCTGGCGGTCCTTCAAGGCAAACCAGTTTTCATATTGTCTGGGAACCCTGTGGCGGCTATGATCGGCTTCGAAGTTTTTGCCCGACCGCTTATTCTAATACTGCTAGGAGTTGAAAGCGAGCCCAGACCCTTACTTAAAGCGAAACTAACCCGGAAGGTTGCGTCAGCCTTGGGGCGGCGGGTCTTCTTGAGAGTTACTGTTTTTGAAAGAGACGGCGAATTCTTCGCTGAGCCTGTTCGAATAAAGGGAGCAGGCGTTCTTTCAACCATGACGAAGGCTAACGGATACGTGATAATCCCTGAAAACCGTGAAGGCCTAGAGAAAGGCGAATCCGTCATCGTACATCTCTTCGACAAAATAGGGAGGACATAGCGTGTTTAGAAAACTGCTTTCCCTCGAAGAAGCAAGGCAAGTTCTCAAAGAGAGCTTTTCCCCCAAGCCCATTGGGGTGGAACGAGTTTCCCTCTCCGAAGCGCACAATCGTGTTCTAGCTGAAGATGTTGTGGCGCCGATGGATGTTCCACCCTTTGACAGATCGACCGTGGACGGTTACGCCGTGAAAGCAGTAGACACTTTTGGGGCGGATGAAGATCGACCAGTTGCTCTAAAGTTTTGCGGACAGGTAACCGTAGGCGAGCCTTCTAACATAGTTGTGGAAAACGGCATGACCGCTGAGATAGCCACTGGGGCGCCTTTGCCCGAGGGCGCCGACGCTGTTGTTATGGTGGAGTACTCAGTTCGAAGGGAAGACACCATTTTCATACATCGCCCGGTTTCAAAGAGAGAAAACGTGATGGAAGCGGGTTCCGACATTCGTAAAGGTGAAACGGTTTTAAGAAAGGATCAAAGGATGGCTTCTCGTGAAATAGGGGTTCTAGCCGCTCTTGGCTTGACAGAAGTTGACGTATATAAACGCCCAAAGGTAGCCGTTATCTCAACGGGCGCAGAGGTTGTGGAGCCTGGAAAACCTCTCCCCTCTGGAAAAATCTACGACATCAACGCACATACGCTGAGCGCAGCGGTTCTAGAATGCGGCGGGGAGCCCATCAATTTAGGAATCATCCAAGACGAAAGGGACCAACTCGAAGTAGCGGTTAAGAAGGCACTGAACTCGGCGGACGCCGTTATAACTTCAGGAGGAGTTTCGGTTGGACCCAAAGACATTATTCCTCAAGTTTTGGACACGTTAGGAAAGCCAGGTGTAATTATATCAGGAATAGCCGTAAAGCCCGGGAAACCAACGACCATAGCCATGATCAATGGAAAACCTGTTTTCTCCCTGCCAGGCCACCCTACATCCTCCCTTTTAATGTTTCACATGATTGTTCGCCCCGTAATCTGCAAAATGGCTGGAAGAACGGAAGAACCTTCTCCCATGGTCAAGGCAGTAGCTGCAACGAAAATGTTTCCAGCAAGGGGCCGCCGAACCTTCGTTATGGTGAACCTAACCTATGACAAAACAGGTAGACTGCTTGCCTCACCGGTTTCTACAGGGTTATCTGGCGCCATAACCACCCTGGCAAAAGCTGATGGCTTCGTTGAAATAGAAGAGAAAAAGCAGTTTATCAATGAGGGAGAAGAAGTTACGGTATATTTGTTTCAAGGCAAGAAGTCTTAGTTCGCTACTGAAATATCGAGAATTATTCAAATTCCTCTCTTTTGGCTACCACATAGATGGAAATGACCCATGTTATGATTAAGTAAATGATTAATGGAAGCTGAAGCAACAATCCAAAATCTGCGGGCCGTCCGCTTGTGAGTGTGAGTGTGGTTATGCCGACAGTGTTCCCTAGTAAGAAAAGAACAACTACAAGCCAGACTGCCCATTTCTCCATCCTAAACACACCATAGGCTGTTATCAAACTTAAAACTCCTATAATTCCAAGGTGTAGGAACAGGAGATTGTAAATCACGAAAATAAAAAGAAACATTATGCCAACAACCGCATAAAAGATTGAGAGTAGTAGCACTACGGGGTTTTCAACTTTAAGCTTGGATTTCAACGTCATCTCTCATTCCTTGGACTACCGCTATAATGTGTTAGGTAATAAATCTATTTCGCAAGGAGTAGAGAAAACATTTAGGTTTAGTGGTTCTCATAACCAGAACTCTAGGGAGGCTGAGGTAGGCGTGAGCTATCATGAGCTTTTTGTTTCTCCATCCCCGGTTTTCACCGGCGTTCAAAGAACCTTTGAAGAAGCCGAATACGTGATTCTGGGGGCTCCCTTAGATGTAACCAGCACCTATCGTTCCGGATCGAGATTTGCGCCCCTCACTATCAGAGAAGCCTCGCTCAACATCGAAAGCTACTCCTTTAGAGCCGGCATTGATGTTGAAGACCTAAAAATTCACGACTTGGGAGACCTCCACATCGCTGGTGAGGTTGATGAAACCCTAAAACGCTTAGAGTTGGTCACGAAGGATATCTTACGTGCCAAGAAAATGCCGGTGATCATCGGCGGCGAACACACCATAACCTTAGGCATCATGCGAGGCATCGGCGAAAAAGTTGCCCTAGTAAGTTTTGACGCCCATTTAGACATGCGCAGCGAATACACGGGTCGAACCGTGTCCCACACAACATTCATGCGGAGAATCAGCGAGCAAATCAACCCTGAAAAGATTCTGGAAATTGGCACCCGCGCCGCATGCAAGGAAGAGCTTGACTACGCAAAGAAATCCAACATCCAGTTTTTAACCGTCCAGCAAATCAGAAAAGACGGCGTTGAAAGAACAACCGAAAAAATCGAAACGCTTCTCGCTGACTATGAAAAAATTTATCTCACCATCGACATGGACGTTCTTGATCCTGCTTTTGCCCCGGCTGTTCAAAATCCTGAGCCAGACGGACTGGACGTGCACGTGTTTCTAGACCTTCTATGCCAAGTGTGCGACCATCGCATGATCGCCTTCGATCTGGTTGAGGTTGCGCCTCACTATGACAATGGCATAACCGCCATACAAGCCGCAAAAACCATTTTTGAAGCCTTGTGTCAGGTGGAAAAAGCAAAGAAAGGCTAATTCATATAACTTGCTTCCCTTACGGATTTAAGCAGTTTCTTTCAAAAGCTTTGCAACGAAAAATCCGTTAGAGTCATGGATGTGTGGATAGAGCCTCTGACATTTAGTTTGTCCTCGCAGTCCGGGTAAGCCCATCCTTGGTGAAGTCTCTACAAGCTTGAACTCTGGGTGCCACTTCAAAAATTTTTCAATCAGCATTTCGTTTTCTTCCACAGTTATGCTGCAGGTGGAGTAGACTAGAAAGCCGCCTTCCTTCACGTACTCAGCGCATCGATCTAACATCTCCCACTGAAACTTCGCCATACCCAACATAGACCTCTTTGTTAGCCTCCATTTGGCTGAAGGTATCCTGCTGAAGGTGCCGGTGCTCGTGCACGGCGGATCCAAAATCACTAGGTCGGCGGACAGGTTTATCGGCAGAGGCTTGCGAGCGTCAGCAACAATCGGAGCGGCTGTCTTGACGCCCATACGTTTTGTTTCTCTTCTCCAAACCTCCATTCTCCGCCTTGAGTAATCAACAGAGTAGATTGCGCCTTCGTTTTCCATTAGTTGAGCCAAATAGGTTGTTTTTGCTCCCGGAGCCGCGCAAACGTCGAGCACGGTAGCGCCAACTTGAGGGTTCGCGATTTCCGCGGCTAGGCAACTGGCTTTGTCTTGAACATAAAAAAGTCCGTCGCGGAAGCTTCGTGTCCTTATGAAGGGTTTTCTGCTTTTGACCACCCTATACATGTATTTCAGTTGCTGCGCTTTTTCAAGTACGATGCCGTCATCTTCCATTCTTTTGAGCAGTTTTTCCTCCGACGCTTTCAAGGTGTTTATCCTTACATATGTTGACGGAATTTCTGTAGCCTTCTCTAAAAATCTTAGGGCCTCTTTTCTTCCAAGCAGTCTGAAACAGTATTTTACAAACCATGTGGGATGATATGTTAGCAGCCCAACTTTCTCTTCGTCGCCAACCCCCTTCAAGACAGAGTCGGGCTGTATACTCAGTATCTCGCCGAGCGTTTCTTCGATCCCCTGTAGTTCACGCCAGCCCAAAATTGAACGCCCCATTCTGGCTATGCTTACGGCCTTCTCTGAATCGCCGTTCACCATTTTTGTTTCATACACGTACAAGCGGAGAAAGGCTCGGGGACCAAGCCTAAAATCGTTGAGAGACTGGGGTGCAAGCGCCGAGTTTAGGAGGAAATCGATAAGGTTTTTTCTTCTAAGGGTTTCGGATACCATTTTGTGAGCTAAACCAATGACCTTGGAATCCTCTATTTCCAGCTGCTTTGCTGTTTTGGCCAAGGCTAGGCGCTCGCCCAAACGTTTCAACTCAATCCAACTCAACGTTTCGATGGCAAGCGTCCAAGCGGCCCGTAACAATTTAACCCTCGTGTTATGAGTGAAAACTGGGTGTTCGATAAAAGCTTGATGGCTACGTTAACTTCTCGAGAATGTTTGGACGATTTTTAAACTTAAGAGTATTTTTTAAAGGAGATAGAACATACCATTCTAACGGATACAAGTGAAGATGAAAAGGATTTTAGACGACTTCTTCAAGGCTACTGAGACAGCGGAAAAGAAGCCAACAGAATCCTCTTTACCCTTAGCCGAAGAACCGCCCCAGAGAAGAGAACGCCTTGTTTTTCAACCCGAAACCCCCAAAGAGTTGCCTCCCTCCTACTTCGTATCCGCCACCTACGACGGAAAAAAGGGTACTGCCTTAATCAAGCTTTACGAGCCCAAATCCGAAAAAATCTATTTTTGGTACGACACGACAGGCCATAAACCTTATTGTCTCACAAACCTTCCCGCCAGCGAACTCGAGAAAATTGGTCGCCTAAAGTCACATCCCGGGTTTGACCACTTCGAATCTGTGAAGAAGTACGATCCTCTCCTCGATCAGCAGGTGACCGTAACAAAGGTTGTGGCTAAAGACCCTCTGGCAATAGGTGGCCGTCCCAGCGGTTGTATAAGAGACATCATTCCCGAGGAACATCCTAAAATAGCTGGACTGGAACAGCCCGTGAAGGTTTGGGAAGCTGTCATTAGATATTACCAATCCTACATTTATGACAGAAACTTGGCTCCTGGCATGATGTATAGGGTCGAGAACGGGCAACTTGTTCCAGCCAGACACGAACCATCTGAAGATACTGTTAAAAAAATTCTTGGGTTATTCCAAGATGAACCCGAGGAGTTTCTAGAGAACGTAGAGACGTGGGCACGCCTTCTGGAGTATCCTGCTCCTAGATTTCGAAGGGTTGCCATCGACATTGAGGTTGCTACGCCTATTCCAACTCGTGTTCCCGATCCTCGCGAAGCCGCGTATCAGGTCATCTCTGTAACGCTTTTTGGATCCGATGGAAAGAAGAGGATTTTGCTTTTGAAGCGTGGGGACGTTGCGAAAGGCTCTGCGGAGTTGCCTTCTGACGTAAGCGTTGAGTATTATGATTCTGAGGAAAAGTTGATTCTCGAAGTTTTTGAGGCTCTTTGGGATTACCCGTTCGTCATCACTTTTAATGGAGACGATTTCGATCTGCGGTATCTATACCACAGGGCCTTGAATCATTTTGGCTTGGAGAGAAGCCGGATTCCTATAGAGATTGGGAGAAGAGTATGTCTGCTCAAAAATGCTATTCACATCGACCTTTACAAGTTCTTCTTCAACAGGTCGATCCAGATTTATGCGTTTAGCCAGAAGTATCGGGACCTAACCCTTGACGCAGTTGGCAAGGCCTTGGTGGGACTCGCAAAGGTTGAATTTGATAAGCCTCTTTCTGAGTTGACGTACACGGAACTCGCTCGATACAACTTTAGAGACGCTGAGATTACCTTTGCCCTCACCGCTTTCGATGACGATCTTGTTATGAAACTGGTTCTAGCCATTACGAGAATCGCCCGCATGCCCATGGAAGACGTTAGTCGACAAGGGGTTTCACGGTGGATACGAAACTTTCTTCACCATGAGCATAGGCGGAGAAACATTCTTATTCCAAACGCTGATGACATACTTGCCCTCAAGGGATTGACCGCCACAAAGGCCATCATAAAGGGGAAAAAATACAAGGGGGCTATAGTGGTTGAGCCTGTGCCCGGCGTCCACTTCAACGTAGCCGTGATGGATTTCGCTAGTCTGTACCCCTCTATAATTAAGGTTTACAATTTGGGCTACCAGTCCATTCTTTGTCCCCACGAAGAATGCAAAGACAACAGGGTTCCGGAAACTCCTCACTGGATATGTAAGAAGCGGAGAGCCCTTGAAAGTTTGTTGATAGGCGCCCTCAGGGACCTGAGAGTTAAATGGTATAAGCCGAAATCAAAAGATGAAACTTTGCCCAGCGAGTTGAGGAGTTGGTATAGTGTTATACAGAGCGCCCTTAAGGTTATTCTTAACGCGAGTTACGGCGTGTTTGGCGCTGAAGCCTTCGACTTGTACTGTCCTCCGGTGGCTGAAGCCACAGCAGCTATTGGAAGACACGTTATAACGAAAACCATAAACAAGGCTCAGGAGCTGGGAATCGAAGTCATTTATGGAGACACGGACAGCATCTTCTTAAGGGGGCCTTCTCAGGATCAGATAAAGGTTCTGGAGGATTGGGCTGAAAAGGAGTTGGGAATGGAACTCGATGTGGACAAATCTTACCGCTATTCGGTTTTTAGCTCCAGAAAAAAGAATTATCTCGGGGTTTTTCCGGATGGAAGCGTTGATGTTAAAGGAATGACGGGGAAGAAGAGGCATATTCCAGTCTTCATCAAGAAGGCTTTTGACCAGATGGAAGAGAGGCTGAGTCATGTGAAATCTCCGGCAGAGTTTGAGGATGCTAAGAGGGAGATTCGGAAAATTATTCGAGACCGCTATTTACGGTTGAAGCAGCGTAGGTGGGGAGACAGGCCTGACGAGTTGGCGTTCCATGTTGTTCTCGGGAAAATTCCGGAAGCGTATACCAAAACCGTGCCGCAGCATGTTAGGGCTGCGTTTATTCTTAAGGATATGGGATATGAGTTGAAGGCTGGGGATTTGATAAGTTTTGTTAAGGTTGTGAAGGAGCCTCGTGTGAAGCCTGTTCAGCTGGCTTCTAACAGTGAGATAGACGTGGATAAGTATGTGGGATACTTGCACTCAACCTTTGATCAGGTTATCGACGCCTTGGGACTGGACTTTGATGAGATTATCGGATTGACGAAACTTGAAAGATTTATGTGACAGCGGAGTGTCGGCGTAGGATGCTTTCATTTTTTGGCATATACTTCGTCGATGAATTCTGTTTTAATGCTAGAAGATATTTTGGTCATCAGGTTAGCTGCTCTAGTGTACCGCATTACTTTTGCCATGTCTCCCTCAAGCTTGAATTTGCGCGCCAGCAGGGCTCTGGTCGGGTCTAACTCCCCCTTGGTCAGTTTCTTCCAGTTTTCGTAGGGTCCTTTCTGGATGAAGCCTACTTCCACTTCTTTTGGATCCTTGAGGAGACGGACGCCTTTGCATTCACCATCTTTGAGCTGGACGTAGGAGTAAGAAGTTCCATTTATAACGTATTCTTTTAATTCCTTAGCCACATCGGTTGGGAGGTCCTTAACTGATATCTTGTCGATTGGGATGTTTTCGATCTGGAAAATGAAGTCACCGTTCCAACCCACGCCCCAACCTTTTCCTGCTTCCTTGTATTCTTTGCTTTGGTTCAGCATTTTGCAGTATTCTTCCAACCATTCTTTACTTGGATACAAAACCATATTCTATCCACCAGCATTTCAATTAGGCCTTTGAACATAAAAAGTTTAGGAAGATTGGATCGAGCTCTGGAATATCTTGGGTGACTCGTATTCTTGAGACTAGGATTTGGTTTCTACGTGTCTGATCTCTATTCCTTCGTCAATCGGTTTATAGGGTACACGATATTTCTTAAACAGCCACACCAATTCTTTGAAGGCTTTATCGTTCACCTCGATTTCCACGATCTCTGACATTTCCTCTATTATCACCGGATGTTTAGGGTTAGCCTTACAGAGCATGGTGAATTCAACGTCCTCCCTAGAGAGAGGAGGAACCGCAACTATCTCCCACAAAGACTTCAGACCTGGAAAATTTTGAGGAGGATACCTCTTTATTCTAATCTTCTTCAACCTTTCTCCCCCGTCTCTCTCAGCATCCAAGCTAACATAATTCTGAAGGCTCATATAAACCGCCATGGTTGTATTTTCTATGCTATCCTTCTAGACTTTTTACACGTCATTCCAGCTTTTTCATGACTTGAACCAGCGTATAACCAATAACGTTAATGCTAATTACTGAGCCGATTCCCACGCCTAACCACCACAACCATAATTCCATTTCTGTCATCACGGCCAAATACGTTCCTACAATAAAAGTTATCACAACAGTTGCAGCTAAGCACCCCAATAATTCGTTTACTCTACTGTTGTAACGCTTCAAACCGCCGATCTTCCATGCCAGAAGGCTACCAATAAGATTGGCAATAGAACCAAACGTGATGTCTGCAATGATGCTGGGCATAGGACTGACAACATTTGAAACAACGCAGCCGACAGTCACACCAACAGCAACTGGCCATCCAAACGTAATTGAGAGTGGAATAAGGGCATCCGCGACTCTAACCTGCACGAGTTGAAAGCTTATAGGAGCCAAAACAAGAACGAGAACTGCGTACAAAGCAGCAAAAAGCGACGCTAACGCTATGCTTTTGGTTTTCAACCTTTCACCTCCCTACACCCGGGGTTTATATGGCGGAACGGGTGGGAGGTGAGCCCCCACTCACCCGCCGAGATCAACTAGTGAGTGATGGGTTAATATCATTTTTGATACGCTATCTTGCAAACTCTGTTCCTCGCGGTTCTTCACGTGCTCGCTTTTTAGCGCAAGCGGTTTTTCAGAAAAACGTTGTTTTCAACATTCTTCTGTTATTAGGCTCCAAATACAACTAGGCTCCTTTGTCCGAAAACGCTCACTTAAAGGTTTATTACAGACCTTTAACAAATCTGAAAACCGAACCTTTATATGCTCCACATAAAAACTTGAACAGCAAAACAATGATTAATATGACTCTTAGAGGGAAAGGCATGAAGCTTACTCGAAACACGAAAGCCATTTCAAAACTGCTCTTCGTTCTCCTATTGCTAACAGCCTTGATAGTCGGTGCAGTCCTGTCTTATCTTTGGGTTATAGGCTACTATGAAACCCTCGACAAAGTATATCCTGACGACATCTTTGTAAACGTAACAAACTATACATTTAATCCCCAAGACACATCTTTCTTCAATGTCACCATCCAATGTCCAACTTCTTACAAGTCGAAAGAAACAGCCAACATAACACGAATCACGGTGTCAATGGAAGAAATCGGTACGGATCCTCCACTTCCCTACAAGTTTCAACACAAGGGGGAGTCACAAACCTTCAAATGCCTCTGGAATTGGGCGAACTACACGGGTGAAACCGTAGAAATTGTCGCTTTCGTTGCAGAAGGGTCTGGTACAAACAAAGACGCCGAAACACCCCTTGTCAAACTGGGAATCACTGATGTTCGCTTTAACTCCACCATAAGCGTCACCCACTTTAACATAACCATTCGAAACTACGACGCATCTGTCACATACGTCAACATCACGGAAATAACTGTGGCTACAGAGACCTTAAAATCGGAAAATGTCACGCCTCCCCTTCTCCCGCAGAGGCTTGATCCAAACTCCTCTGTTACGCTCGAGTGTTCATGGAATTGGACCAATTATCAAAACACGAGTGTAACAGTCGCTGTACGTACGTTGCAAGGTTACATGAACTACACTACCGTAGTGACGCCGCTACCCGTGACCTTAGAAATCACTAAAGTTGATTTCAACCTTGCTAACACAACACACTTTGACGTTACTGTTCGAAACAACGGAGTCTCCCCCACATACCTTAACGTCATAAGAATAACCGTGACCATGGACCAGCAGACAGTTCGAGAATGGACTGTGGAAAACGGAACCGAAGTTGATCCTCGCATTCCATATACGCTTAATAAAAACTCCTCAGAAACCTTCGTGTGTCCATGGAATTGGACAGAGCACCGAGACAAGGATGTTATGATCACAGTATACACGTTGCAAGGTTTCATGGCACAATATTCTCAAGCTACTCCAGAACCGATAATCCTTGAGATCGAAGTTAACTTTGATCCCCGCGATACTACCAGCTTTAATGTTACCGTCAAAAATTCAGAATTTTCTATTATGAACGCCAACATTACAGAAATCACCGTAACCGTTAACGGAATCTCTGGAAACATAACTGATGTGGTTCCCTCTCTTCAGGGAGGAATAATACTTCCCTCCGAAACTAACCAAACGTTTACATGTTTCTGGAAATGGGGTTTATACTCAGAAAAAAACGCCACGATCGTTGTGCAGACCCAAGAAGGTTACTCAGCCTCTTATTCGGTACTTCTCAAAGCCCTAACAATCACTGATGTTCTTTTCAACCCAGTCGATATGGATCACTTCGTCGTCACCGTTCAGAATCCCACATGGCTTAATTTTACGATCACAACAATGAATGTGACTTTAGAAGGAGTGACTTCAAATATAACTGACTCCGTGGTTCCCTCCCTTCCATTCATGCTCCCCAATGGCACTGACATTTTATTCATGTGCTCATGGAACTGGACGGATTATCAGGGGAGGAATGTCACGATTACCATAGAAACTTTAGAAGGCTACACAACATCCTACACGCGTACAATTCCCAGCGAATAGATAATTGTCGTGCTGACGCTCTTTTCCCTTAGATAATCTCTACAAATTGTCCGATTCCTTTCGTTAGAGCCTTTTTGTAGGCGAGGTCTGCTGTTACTGCGTCCTGTACCGCAAGCCCGGTTGAGGTGAAAACTGTTATTTCGTCTGGGGAGGTTCTTCCCGGCTTCAAGCCAGCAACCACTTCCCCTATCTCAGCAAAAACATTTTGGCGGGTTACAATCCCCTTTGCCAATGGAACGTTAATCTCGCCGCTATGAGACGCCTGTTCCCAATCGTCGACAAAGATTTTCGCCCGCCTTAAAATGTCTGGGTCCAGCTCTTGCTTGCCGGGTGCGTCTGCGCCGATGCAGTTAAAGTGCATGCCAGACGTAACCCAGTCATTTGAAACAAGAGGTTTCCTTGACGGTGTTATTGTTACAACGATGTCGGCACCTTCAACGGCGTCTTTTACGCTCTCTACTGCGATGATCTTTGTCACATCGCCATATTTTGGTTCCATCTCAGCTACAAACGCTTCTTTAGTTCCATCGGGTAAACTCCAAACTCTAACTTCTTCAAGCTTCTTGTATAGTGAGAGGAGGCCCATCAGCTGAGTCTTAGCCTGGGCGCCAGCTCCAACAAGACCCACAACTTTAGAGTCTTTTCTAGCAAGGTACTTTGCCGCTACACCACCTGCGGCGCCAGTTCTCATACCAGTAACGTGAGTGCCCCCCATTACTGCAAGAGGCGCACCATTTTTGGGATTCACCAAAATAATTATTGCCATAACCGTGGGAAGACCGTATTTGACCCTGTTTTCTGGATGAACGTTGACAACCTTGACGGCGGAAACGTCAAGTTCCGCGAGGTACGATGGCATAGCCCTTAGGTCACCGTTATATTTGCTATAAAACAGGTACAGTTTCGCTGGCATCTGCACGCGGCCGAGCCCTTTCTCCCTGAATGCTGATTCAACAGCCTTTATAACTTCATCCATAGATAAGAGTTGTTTGACGTCTTTTTCTGTCAACAACAGAGTTTTCATTAAGTATCGCCTAAGTGATGGGTGTTCCCCCTTTCGGATCTCTCGTAATCTTATCGAACTCTTGAATTAGTCGTCTTGTGGCTGGGCCTGGCTTTCCGTCTCCTATTATCCGTTTGTTTATTTCGCTTATTGGTGTGACTTCAGCCGCTGTTCCTGTGAAAAAAACTTCATCTGCGTTAAACAATTCGTTTGGCGTGATGTTCCTTTCTATCGCAGGGTATCCTAGCCTCTCTGCCAGCTTCATAACCACCGTTCTAGTTATTCCATGCAAGGCCCCAGAGGAGATTGGGGGAGTAATGATTTTGTCTTCCTTCACAATAAATATGTTTTCACCGGCACCTTCGCAAACAAAACCCGATTTGTCCAAACATATGGCTTCGTCGACGCCAGCGTTGTTGGCTTCAATCTTGGCTAGGATGCTGTTAAGATAGTTCAACGATTTTATTTCATGGCTAGTTGCGTCCACGGGGTCTCTTTTCACCCATGAGATGATTGTTTTTATGCCCTTTTCTTTGACTTCAGGACCGTGGAGCATTAGCATTGGCTCAGTAACTATGAAGACGGTTGGTTTGGGGCATTTTCTCGGGTCGATATCTAGATTGCCAATTCCTCTTGTGACGACTAAGCGAATGTAAGCGTCTTTAAGATTGTTCTTCCTCAGCGTCTCTAAAACAGCCTCGGTCATCTCACTTTTTGTCATGGGTATTTTCATCATGATGGAATGCGCGCCTCTGTAAAGTCTATCTATGTGTTCCTTCAGCTTGAACACTACGCCGTTGTAGGCGCGTATCCCTTCAAAAACTCCGTCTCCATAAAGCAGTCCATGATCGTAAACAGAAATTTTCGCCTCTGATTTGGGGTGGAACTTGCCATCAATGTAGACGAGAAGCTCTTTTTTCATGTCATATCCTCCATTGGGGGAAAACCTTCTCCATTAACGAAAAATGTTCTATTTAAGTTTTGACATGTCCCTGACATTGACGATGTTAAAGAATAATAGTCTTAAATTTCACCGAAGCAAGTTTTCTAGGTTTTGCCTCTGTATTCCATTGCCTTAAGCACGCGTTCCTTTGCCATCTTCTCAGCAGCAACTCTTGGCAGCATCTTCTGATCTCTTGCCATGTCAAGGACGATTTTCGTGTTCCTAGCTATCTTGTCTTCAATCACTTTGAAAGCTTCATTTTCGGTACCTCCCCTATATTCTACAGCGGCAGTTATGAGTCCACCAGCGTTTGCAATGAAGTCGGGAACTACAAGGATTCCCCTGTCATGAAGAATCCTCTCGGCTTCCACGGTGGCTGGAATGTTGGCGGCTTCGACAACAAGCGTTGCTTTAATACTTCGGACATTTTTGTTGGAAATGACATCGGGTCTAGCTCCTGGAATTAGGATATCTACAGGCAGTTGAAACAGGTCCTCATTCTTGATTGTTCGTTCACCCTCGTAGTTTTTCACCGCACCCGTAGTTTCTTTAACCCTAAGCAACTTTTCGTAATTCAAACCACTTGGTTGGTATATAGCGCCTTTGGAGTCTGAAACCGCTACCACATTCGCGCCTTTCTCTGTCAAAAATTTGACAACGGCTTTTCCAACCGCTCCGAAGCCTTCTACTGCAACGCTGGCCTTAGACAAGTCCAACCGGGCGTATTCGCAGGCTACTTCGGTACTGACGACTACACCGTATCCGGTACTTCCTATTTCATCTAAAGGAATTCCCCCAAGCACACGTGGTAACCCTACGGCTCTGCCAATCTCGTCGTAGACAACGGCCATACAACACTCGTCGGTGCCCATGTCTGGACCTGGAATATAATCTGCTATCGGCCCTATCGCTTTCGCAAACGACCGAACCAAACCATATTTATTTTCGCTTCTCGGGTCGGCAATGATGCCGCTTTTTCCACCTCCGTGGCGGAGGTCAGCCGCTGCGCTCTTGAAAGTCATGGCCCTCGCTAACCTGAAAATTTCTTCAGTTGAAATGTCTGGAGCCATTCTTACTCCACCTAGGGCTGGCCCACGGGCGGTATTGTCAACTACAAGTATTCCTTTCAGCTTGGTCTTTGGATCATAAACATACAAAACCTTCTCGGGACCTATCTCGTCCGAGTATTGAAAGACACCTTCTTGGGTCAACATTGAGCCTACCTTCCAGAAGTTTAGGATACCTTATACTCTCAATAAATCTTTTGTAAAGTTTCTTAAGTTAGAGTTACGGTGCCAGAATTTTGATTCTGAATATGGATTTAGCAAATCGGTTTAAATCACCACGAGCCTTGCGAGGATAAGCTGTGTAAATTCCGCATGATTTTGGCAAATTTCGAACAGTTCAGAATGAGAACTGAGGTCGCTTGGATAGAAGTTTCGGAAGCGTTGAGGGTTTAAAGGGTTTACCTCCAGTTTTTTCCTTTATTTCATCTATTAATTCTTGAAGCTGCATCTTCCTAATCTCCCCAGCTTTTCTATCCCTTACGGGTAGTATGCCAGAGCTTATTTCCTTCTGGCCGATCACAACCACATGGTTGATCCACTCTGTTTCTGCTTCTCTGACCTTCTTCTGCATTGTTATGGGTCTGTCGTCTAGATCAACTCTTATGTGTTGGCTGTCGATTTCGTTCATTATTTTTTCAGCTTCTTCGGTGAATCTTTCGGATACTGGTATTATTCTCACTTGGATGGGTGAAAGCCAGAGCGGCAGCATGGGGACGTTTCCCTTCTGTTGTTCCCTATAGGCCTTTTCCAGCATCGCGTAGACGCATCTCTCGATGGCGCCGCTTGGGCAACAGTGTAGAATTAAGGGATAGCGTTTCTCCCCCTTTTCATCGATGTAGGTTATGCCGTATCTTTCAGCGTTTTCGATGTCGATTTGGTCTGTTGACATGGCGGAGGCCTTATCTAAATTGTCCACGAAGTTGAACTCCCACTTCAAGGTGAAATAGAAAAATCTGCCTTCCCACATTTCAATCAACGCGGGTTTGTCAAACAGTTTTGCCAACGACAAGATGAAATCCTTGTTTTCCTCGTAAAAATCTCGGGTAAACCGTATCGCCAGTTCATAATCATCCGTCTTGTCCAGCTCCAAACCCTCTTCTAAAACTTCCATAGACAGCTTGAACCTCAAGAGGAACTCCTGTTTCGCCTGATCTAAATCTGCGCATAAGGCGTGGCAGTCTGGCATGGTGAAAGCCCTGAGTCTTCTCAGTCCGGCTAGTTCACCGCTTTTCTCCCTTCTGAAGCTGTATCTAGTTAACTCGTAGATTCTCAGGGGAAGTTGCCGATAAGAGAATTGGGCGTCGTGAACCATCAGGAATTGACCGAAGCAGGCGCTAAACCGCAGGAACAAATCTTTTTTATCCGATTCTATGACGTATTGCCTCGCAGGAAATCTTTCAAGATAGTTTGCCATGCTCGGATGGTGAAGATCATACATAACAGGAGTCTCCACCTCCATGCCTCCATACTCTATTACCTTCTGCGTTACAAACTGCTCCAGCAATGACTTGATCAGGCTTCCCTTGGGATACCATCTAAAATTACCAAGGTCGCTGCCCGGCTCGTAATCCGCAATCTCCAATTTTTTCATCAATCTTACGTGAGGTGGAATTTGCTGGACTGCCCTTACCTTTTCGATCTCGTATCTTGCAAACTTTTCTAGGTTTTCGTGTTTGGCAAAGTCAAATTCCTCCACCGGAACCAACTTTCCATCGGTCTGTAAGATGAACCAAGAAGACTTTAACTTCTCTTCCGCCTTCAAAGCCTCTGGAACAGCTTCTCGTTCCTCAACCTCGCCTGGTGAAGTCATTCTGAACTGCTCGGCTAGGGGGTGTCCCTTTATGGAAATTGTAAATTGTTTGTTCCACCCGAAGGGGGTTCTGTAGGTTTCGATTCCCATTTCCTTAGCCCCTCTCTCCATAGCCTTAATCACCTTCAAGGCGTCGGCGGGTTTCGCCAGAACGTTGCTTAAGTGGGCGTAGGGGTAGATCAGAATCCTGTTGACTTTCAGTTTTTCGAGGGAAGATCTGGTTTCTTCTATTGCCTTTCTGGCAACGGTTTCATCGTCTCCTTCTTCAACGCAGGTGAACAAGACAGCGAGTTCTTCGAGTCTCTGCTTCTTTTTCTTGCATTCTTCAGCGATGGCTACTTCCTTTTTTATCACTTCGTATTCTATGAAGTTTGAGTGCAATTGCAGTATTCTCAATTTCACCATCCTCTTTCGGTTGTTTTCTGTGCGACTCTAATGATTAAAAGATAGGATTGTACATTAGCCTTGCGTTAAGGTTTCAGCCTTTGTACCTCCACTTCTCGAGCATTTTCTCCTTCTTGGTTTCCTTTTTGAACTCCTTGTAATGATCCTTACAAAGGTACGCTCGTCTGGCTGTGCCAACCTTCAGTCCTGCGGCGCTTACCTTCTCGTTGGAGAGGGAGCGAACCGCCTCTTTATCGCATCCAACGACGCTGCATTTTATTCCCTTAGCAACTCGCCCCAACAGCAGCCCACCGATTCTTCCTGTTAAACGTTTAATTACATTGCCTATTAGGCTCGTGCTCTATTTTATTTCTTTTGAGGAATCACCCTTTCTTTCCCGTGGATTTCAGCTGCCCTTGCATAAATTTCTTTCTTCTCCCCGAACACCTCTGGTCCTAGGCCCTCAACAACGAAGGAGGCTGAGGCTGATCCAACGCATGCACACCATACCGGGTCTTTTCCCCTAAGGTACTCAGCTAGGAAGGCTCCAATGAAGGCGTCGCCAGCGCCCGTAGGATCCTGAATAACTTTTGGCTTGCAGGCAGGAATATCGTAAAGTTTTCCTTCGAGAAGCAGTTTGGACCCCTTCATACCCCTAGTTACAATGACTATTTCTGCTCCGTACTCGTGGATTCTTTTCATCGCCGATAATAAATCAGAAAACCCTGTTACCATCCTTATTTCACTCGAAGACGATTTGTATAGGTCGATTTGCTCCAAAACCCGCCGGTCGCTCCACCCCCTCAAGTGTACGTTTCCCTCTGCATCAAATTTTCGCACAAATCCTTGCGGGTCCAGAGACAGGACGTCTGTTAACGTTCGCAGTTTATCAACAACATTTCGGGATAGTTCATTTGCGATGGGCGCCACATGAATGGCTTTGGTTCGCAAAGAATTCGGCACATCTCCTGGGAGGATAGGTGGTCCTCGGCTTCTTAGTTGAAGCCTCCTTTTCCAGTTCGTGTACTTTAAAACGAACCTTGTGGTTGAAGCACCTTTAACCCTCTTTAGTCCAGACAGATCCACGCCGTTAGCCTCCAGCCATGTGATATACCTATCGGAAAAATCTTCTCCAACTTTGGAAACCACCGAAACGCTTGCATCTAGTTTCCTTGCCGCCAAGGAAACATAGGTTGGGGGACCACCCAGCGTAGGCTTGGGGGTGGTTATTTTTGGCGACTTTATCAGGTCGATGGAGAAATGGCCGACTGTGACTAACTCCAACATGCTTTTCTATAGTAATGAAGGACGCAAGGTATATGAATTAATTCGTGTGTAAAGTTATAAAGCCGTTTGATATTTCATAGGCTTGAGGAAACGTAATGCCAATGAAGCGTAAGTCCAGGGGGCGTTCTAAGGGCGGCAAGGGAAGGGGTGGGCATGTTCAGTGTAGCCTATGCGGCGAGCTCGTGCCTCGCGACAAAGCCAAGCGAGTGTCCCGCCGGGTTTCCATGGTGGACTCAGCCCTATACAAAGAACTTCGTCAGAAGGGCACCTATATAACCAGCCGCACAGAGACAAAATATTATTGCGTCTCGTGTGCAGTGCACCGTGGCGTAGTGAAGGTGCGGGCGAAAGACGAAAGGAAACATCGTCCTCGAAGAAGAAGATATAGACGTTAACCCGACAACTATTTTTCTTTCCGTTGAGAAGCCTTGTGGAAATAGACTACCCGCTGAAGCACGGTCAAATTTGCGATGATGGCCAAAATGATGACGCCCCAACTTAACGCTTCCCGCCAAGCAATGGTGAGAAAGCTTGCTACGGCCAGTATGATCAAACGTTCTGCACGTTCAGCTATGCCCACTGCCTCCATCTTCACTCCTGCCGCTTCTGCCCTAGCCCGAGCGTAACTCACCAACAGCGAGCCCGTTAGCGCGGCGAGTCCCCAAAAAAGATGGCACAGTCCGCCGAGGATGATCCCGCAGAAAATGACGGCGTCAGCGTATCGATCGAGCAGAGAATCTAGGAAACCGCCGAAGGCTGTGGTTTCTTCGTAAAGTCTTGCGAGGGCGCCGTCTAGGGCGTCGCAGAAGCCGGAAGCCAGCAGGAGGAGGGGAGCTAGTATTAGGAGGAATGTATGAAAACGCCAGTTCCAGTATGTAAATGCGGAAAGTACCGCTAATACGATTCCGATGGCGCTTACTTGGTTTGGAGTTAGGCCTATGCTGTGAGCCAGTTTTGCTTCAGCGGCTATCCAGAACTGAACTCTTTGTTTGAGTTTTGTCAGCAATCTCTATCATCTCTCTGTAGATAGACTCCCCCTATTTTTCTTTAAATGGTCGTAACATTCTCAGACACATTTGTGGTCATGATATTACGATTTTCTGTTCTCCTAGAGGTTTATGGTCGCAATATTTATTTAAAAACAGCCTCTGTAAAGGCTATGCGAGAGGAACCTTCATGATTAACGTGGCTCCGTTAAAAATAGATGATAAGGTTGCGGTGGGTTTGAGGGTTGATTTACCTGGTTCTCCGTCTCTCCTTTTGATAGTTGGACGAACAGGATTCGTTATGTACGGTTTTCTCAACATGGATGCTGCTGAAAAAGTGAATGTAGCCGCTGCTATGGTAAGTGGTGTGAAAACCTTCGACGACGCCCTTGAGGCTGAGATCAGGGCGGTTACGTCTAAGGCTCAGATGAAGGGAATAAGGGTTGGAATGAAGGGAAAAGACGCTGTTAAACTGCTTCTTTAGCCTAGTATGCTAGCGCAACCCTCACCACGTTCACCGCTTTTCGCCCGCAAACAACACATTTTCCATCCACTTTTTCCTCAACATCCATCGGAATGCCCAGCACGCGGGCGTTAACCTCCCCCTCTAACTCGTGACCACACTCAGCGTTGCCACACCAGAAAACCTCAACGATGCCAGCCCTCTTTTCCAGTAACTTTCTCGCCTCCTGCAGATTCTCAACCTTGTGAACGTGATCTTTCATCCATTGCCAAGCTTTTTGCCGCAGGTCCTTCTCCATCTGTGCCGCAAGCGCCTGAACAACCGTTACTAGGTCATCCATTTTGCAGGTTTGTTTCTCCAAGGTGTCCCGCCGAACAATGGTTGCCTCGTTTCTTTCAACATCTCGTGGTCCTATTTCAATTCGTAGGGGCACGCCCCGCAGCTCCCAGTAGTAGAATTTAGACCCTGGAGTTATGTCTGTTCGTAGATCTAGCTCAACCCTAACGTTTGCCTTTTTCAGTTTTGACGCAACGTCTTCGCAGGTTTTGTTTATCTGTTCTTCCGTTTCTTTGTATGGAACTGGAATGATTACCACTTGTATTGGGGCTATTTTCGGCGGTAGTACAACCCCGTGGTCATCACCATGCGCGATTAAAACAGCGGCGATTCCTCTTCCAGAGATTCCATAACACGTCTGCCAAATGTGTTCTCGTTTTCCCTCTTTGGTCTCGTAGACGATGTCGAAAGCCTTGGCGAAGTTTTGACCCAGATTGTGCACGGTTCCTATTTGAAGACTTCTACCATCTGGGCATATCATGTCGAGCGCTACAGAATATAGTGCTCCCGCGAACTTGTCCCAGTCTGGTCTCCGTGATATACAATAGGGAACGCCCAACTCATCGAAAAACTTCTTGTAAACTTCCATTCCCTCCTTTACCTGCGCCTCGGCTTCTTCAAAAGTTGCGTGGGCGGTATGGGCTTCTTTAAAGGTGGTGACTTCCCGCATTCTTAGAATAGGGCGGGTTGCCTTGGTTTCGTATCGGAAAATGTTCACAATCTGATACAATTTTAGTGGTAAATCCGCGTGGGATCGAATCCAAAGTTTCAACATGGGCGCTATGACGGTCTCACTCGTAGGTCTCAGGGCGTACTTAACCTTCAGGGGCTCAAAACCGCCTTGAGTAACCCAAAAGCACTCTCCCTCAAAGCTTCTCACGTGCGTGGACTCCTTAGCCAAAGACGTTTCCGGAATCATTAGGGGAAACAACGCTTCTTCGTGTCCAGTTGAATCCAACAAATCGCGTAGGATTTGGAGAACGTTTCTTCGCACCTTGAACCCATATGGGAGCCAAACTCCGCAACCTTTGATTGGGTAGCGGTAGTCCATTATACCCGCGTTTATAAGCACGTTACGGAACCATTCTCCAAATTCCTTGCTCCACTTTTCTCTCGTCACGAGCGACATCACGTGCACCAAACCATCGTAAGAGTACAAACAACGATTTAATTAGTGTGTATACTTATCCTTGATGAACATTACTTCTAATGTATTTTATGGGTGTACCTAACACAAAAAAGGGGAGAAGATGTTCTATTTCGCCCTTGCGAGAGCCCAGATCGACTTTACTGATATTATGACAGCTGCCGGAGCCGCGAATGCTACGATGTAATTTAATATGTACGTTGCAAAGTAATACAGCACTTCGAGGGCTTCGATAGATTCGAGGGGACTCCATACGTCGACTCCTATTCCTGTCACAATTAAAGCGATTGCAGCCAAAAGGAACGGTCTAACTTCCTTTGCGGTTATGCTTACGAGTCCGACTATGATGCCAAGAATTAGCATGACCAGCGTGACATAGGCATTGATATCCGCTAAATCTGCGAGCTGCTGCACGTCCGCGGCGTCGGTCGCGGCGTAGACGCCGTAGCCTATGGCTAACCCTGCTATGACCGCTATTGCTGCGAAAGCCATAAAGGCGTATTCGGCTATTTCTTCGTAGGTTATCATGTTTCTCTCCCTCTAACCGAATACTCAGTTATCGATGGTTACATTTTATAAGTCTTGTGCTAGTTTCTTTTTTTCCATAAAGAAATTAAATGATTAACTAAACAAAAAACTAAAAATTTTCTTTCGAAAGCCTCCTATTTAGGCTTTGCAGTTTTTCAAACCATAAAAATCAGAGCTTTTAAATCATTCTATCCCCCTAAGAATCGCGTGTAGGTGCAAGAAACCACCTGCGGCAAGCTAAGGATGTGTCAATTTGGCTAAAGAAAATATTCGAATGAGGGTGTGGCGCCTCATGGAGGAAAAGGGAATCGCCAACTTTCCCAGACCAGTTTTTCATCGGATACCCAACTTCGTCGGAGCCGAAAAAGCTGCTCAGAACCTGAAAGAACTGCCAGAGTATAAGGCGGCAAAAGTCGTTTTTTGTAACCCCGACTCCCCGCAGAGACCGGTTCGAGAGATGGCTTTGATGGACGGCAAAATCCTCGTCATGGCTACCCCTAAACTAAGGAAGGGCTTCTTATTACTAGATCTCAGCGTAATTCCCCAGAATCGCATTTTTGAGGCATCCACTATCAGAGGAGCGTTCAAGCACGGTCGTTTCGTTGAGCCACCAGAGGTGAAGGTTGATTTGTTTGTAGCCGGATCGGTTGCGGTTTCTCTGGACGGAGGAAGATTGGGTAAGGGAACCGGATACTCCGATCAGGAGTACGCTATTTTGAAAGATTCGGGCAGTCTTGCTCCCGGAATTATCGTGGTTACAACGGTTCATGACGTGCAAATCGTCGAAAGAATCCCCCGAGAGGAATGGGACGTTCCTGTAGATGTTATAGTTACGCCGACTAGAGTTATTCGAGTAAAGTAGGTGTTTCAGAGGCGAATTTTGTTAACTTTATCGGTTAGTAAAACAGAGGTGATAGAAAAAGTTAATTCCAATGATTCGCTTTAAGATAATGGAGATGTAAGAAAATTGACTATGGACCAAATATTTCTAAGTTGGAGAAATTTTTTCAAGTTTTTGTTAGGGATGGCAAGCTTTACATTTGCAGTTGGTCCATTGATAGTATTTCTCCGGTCTAACAGTTTGTCTATAACAATTGCGGCAACCCCTGTTCTTCTATTTCTGTTCGTTACTTAGCTTGTCATCATGCGGATTGTTGAGAAAGAAATGTATGAAGTACTGAGAGGAATGAAAAGAGGAAAAATGTGGTTCAACCTTCGGTGAACCCCCTTCCTAATCCTTGAAGCACTTGGAACAAACATCAAGCTACAGCTTGAACATGCAACAAATCTAGAGTTTTTCACAATCGATAAGTTATCAGAACCCAGAGGCGAAATCCAGTTTATCTTACCTTTTCCTCTAATACCTTGTCTACTTCCTCTAGTCCAAGCTTTTTCAGCACTTCGGATCTGGGTATTCCGTTTTCATCCCAGCCAATTTCTTTGTAATATTCCTTTTTCGAATCCTCAAACTTAGCTCTGTCAACCTTTTTCCCAGCGTAAGGTCCTGATGGCAGTGGCTCGTAGAACCTTGGGGGATTGTCGTCATGTATTTTGGGGTTCCATCTGAGGTCGGGTCCGCCCAGGAGCAAAAGTGCCCTCTGCAAGTGGAGTATCCTAGGCGCTGTGGTCCCGTACCATTCCTCTCGTCCCATTTCCCACCCCGTAACCGCCTTGAAGAAGCTCCATATGAGACGTCGCGGCACTTCAAAGGTGTTGAACCAGCAGTAGACACCTGAGTCATGGAGGATTATGGTCAACTCGCTGTTGCGGTGATGGATTGGAAGGTAGGCTGTTGAAGTGTGGTCTCCAGCTTGAACAGAGCAGGCGTAGGATATGTCTGTCGTGTAGTCCTTTCCGCTTCTAACCCCGTGGGCCCCTATGGCCATTCCCTTCTCATGAACCACGTATCGCATCACATCTTTCTTCTTCATTTCATTTATCTTGAGAGCTGCCCTGTAAGAGCCTTCGGCTAATACGTCTCCTATTCCTTCTCTCATAGCTACTTTCTTAGCCAAGGCGGCGAAGGCCTCGGCGTCTCCCCACCTCAGTTCTATGCCGTCTAGGTCCTCCTTGGTTAGGATGCCCCTCTGGTAGAGTTCGCCAGCGAATCCTAGGGCGTTTCCACCCTGTATGCCGCAGAGTCCCAAGTCATCTATCAGAGACGCCAAGTAGACGCTTTCTTCTGGGGTGAAGATGCCCAAGTTGGTTCCTAAATAAGCTTGTAGCTCATAGTCTGGGTTGTCTCCGATAGAGCCTTTGAAGGGACCAGCCTTCACCATCGCAACTTTCAGGCATGTTGTTGGGCACCCGAAGTCGCCCCAGTATCTTTTTATCCAAACCCTTTGCTCGAACTTGTCCACTCCAAAACTCTTCTGGTCATGCCACTCCTCCTGCCAGTTTTTAACGGGCTCGGAACTGGTTACGGCACCGACCTCGTAGCCTGAGGCGGCTGTTCCCCATCGTCGAAGAGCGTCACTGCTGTAGCATCTCTGCGACACTTCGTCTATCAGCGCCTTCACTTTCTCTATGTCCTCTACCTCTGGTAGGGGTCCCGTACCCTTAGCCACCAGCGCCTTAAGGTTCTTTGAGCCCATCACCGCTCCGTAGCCGCCGTAACCTGCTGCGTGTGTCCATTTGGCCATCACAGCGGCTATTCTGACCTTGTTCTCTCCAGCCGGCCCTATGTAGAGTACAGCTGGCTCTTTCCACTCGCCGTACAGGGGAAATCTCTTTCTGAGCTCTTCTCTTCCCTCTCTGGTAAGCATGGTTAGTGTTTGCTTTCCGTCTTTACCCCAGATGTTACTCGCGTCTCTGATTTCTGCTTGGGAATCTGTGATGAAAATGTAGCTCGGTTTGGCGGCCACGCCTGTAATGATTAAGCCGTCGTAGCCTGCACATTTGAGCTCTACTGGAAATTCTCCAGCAACCGTCGAACCCACTACGCCGTTGCTTTGGGGAGACTTCCCGGATACGCAGACTCTGCTTCCTGGAAAAAAGCCGGTTAGGGGTCCACTTAAGACGAGGAGGATGTTTTCGGGTCCAAGGGGGTCGATGGTCTCCCATCGGTCGCCCAACCTGTCCCAGAGAATCTTTGTAGCCAAGCCTCTGCCGCCTATGTACTGCCTCAGAATGTTCTCGTCGAAGGTTAGGTCTTTTATCTTCTCCGCCGAGAGGTCAACTTCCAGAAACTTTCCTGCGTACCCCCGCATTTAGACCAGCTCCTCTCCCGCTTCTCCATAAAGGCTGGCAACTAAATCTCTCGTTACTTCTTCAGGTTTGCGGGCGTATAGCTTGTAAGCGCGGTCGCGCCCCATCATTTTCTCAAATGCTTTGGTTACGACCCTGAGAGCATCCCATCCTCCTTCGTGGCACACCTTTACGCATTGAGGTTCTCCCCCACAGAGGTCGCATATCACCGCGTATTTCTCCGTTGGATGTATATGGGGGATTCTGCCTGGACAGGCGTCGATGCAGAAACCGCAGGCGGTGCATTTTTCTTTGTCAACTAAAACAGCCCCTGTCTCCTTGCTCACTGATAAGGCATCCACCGGGCAGGATTTAACACAGGCATAGTCGTCGCACTGGGTGCAGAAGTGGGGAAACTCGGCTCCAGGAACAAGCATAAACACCCGAATCCTCGAAGCTTCCGGCCAGATGCGTTTTTCGTGAAAAAGTGAACACGCTATCTCGCATTTTCTACAACCACTGCACCTTAAGTAGTCCCTGACGATCCAAATAGGTTCTTGAGAAACCGTCATAAAGCTCCCTTCAAACACGCTAGGAACAAAACGTTTTCATCGGTTTCATTTAAAGCTAACGATCAACTTTCTAAAGCACAGTTCACACCGTTTTAGTCTTGAACGGCTCGTTTTTCTGCTTGAAAAACGTTAACGCAATATAACAACGCTTAAACATACAAACGACAAATTCGCAAAAGAGAGTATTGCTTCATCCTTGGTGTGGAGGTTTAACGGAAAATGGAGAAAAGGACGGCGGTGACCATCGTTGTAGTTGTGATCGTAGTTGTTGCCGTTATCGCTGGATTTTTGGACTGGGAAAATTATTTACTTCAGTATAGCTACGTAGGAGTTTTCGCAATCAGCCTTATCGGTGCAATGTCGATAATCGTTCCTATACCTTACACTTTCATCATACTTACGTTGGGTATGGAAGGGATGGATCCCCTCCTTCTCACAGTTGCGGGTGGTCTGGGTTCGGGTGTTGGCGAATTTTCTGGATACATATTGGGATATTACGGTCGATCTGTGATAAGTGAAAAACAGCAAAGAAAAATGGATTATATGATAAGAATTTTTGACCGTTACGGCCCTATCACGATTTTTCTTTTCGCTTTAACTCCATTGCCTGACGACCTTCTTTTTATTCCACTAGGAATACTGCGGTACAAGTTCATCAAGGCTTTCATTCCATGTATTTTAGGCAAAACGTTGATGTGTGCTATTCTGGCTTTTGGTGGCCAATTGTTCGGTAACATTCTCAGTATTGCATTTGGGGAAAGTACCCCAGAAATGAAACTTCTTATCTCTATAATTACAGCCATAGCATTAGTCTTTATTCTCGTGGCGATGCTTAAGATCGATTGGGAAAAAGTCTTCGAAAAGTATGTAGGCGAAGGAGTTGAGGAAAAGGTTGAGGGTGATTGCTGATTTCCACATTCATAGTAGGTTTAGTCGTGCCACAAGTCAGAGAATGAACGTAGATGAAATCACCCGTTTTGCCCGAATCAAGGGCTTGAACCTCGTGGGCACAGGGGACTTCACTCATCCTAAATGGCTTGAAGAGTTGAGGGAAGAGCTTGTTGAAATTTCGGACACAAACCTGTACGGAACAGCCAAGCATCCGGATTCTCCCGTGCACTACATGATAACAGCCGAGGTTAGCACAATCTTCACGTTTGAGGGCGGTGTGAAAAAAATCCATCACATCATTTTAACCCCAAGCCTCGAAACTGTTGTTCAGGTAAATGAACGATTGGCGCGGTATGGCGATCTCAGCATCGACGGCAGACCAACTCTGGATATGACCGCGCCGCAACTCGTGGAGGAGGTGATGCAAGTTTCAGACGAAAACGTCGTCATACCCTCTCACGCTTGGACTCCTTGGTTCAGCATTTTCGGCGCCTTCAGCGGTTTTGACCGAGTGGAAGATTGTTACCAAGACATGACTAGACACATTCCCGCCTTGGAAACAGGCCTCTCCTCTGACCCTCCCATGAACTGGAGGCTAAGCGTCCTCGACAAGTTTGCCCTAGTTTCAAACAGCGACAGCCACAGCGGTTGGCCTTGGAGGATAGGGAGAGAAGCCAACGTCTTTGAGTTGGAACGCTTGACGTACCAGGAAGTGGTTGACGCCATCCGCAAGAAGGATCCTAAACGCTTCAAATTCACCATAGAGACTAACCCGGCTTACGGCAAGTACCACTGGACAGGACACAGAAACTGCAACGTCTCTCTTCCCCCTCAGGAAGCTATAAAGTTTGGAAATCGCTGTCCGGTTTGTCGCAGGAAACTCACGAAGGGGGTGGAGCAACGCGTAGAAGAACTGGCGGATCGACCCGTAGACTTCAAACCCGAAGAAGCGATAGGCTACATGCATCTGTTACCCCTCTCCGAAATCATCGCAACCGTTTTGGGAGTAAAATATCCCGGCGCCCAAAAGGTGTGGAATGTCTACAATCCGCTTGTCGCGAGGTTTGGCGATGAATACACCGTGCTCATGGACGCATCCGAAGAAGAAATTTCCCAGATTGTGGACCCAAGGATCGCTGAAGCCATTGTTCGGGTTAGAGAAGGCAAAGTGAAGGTTATACCTGGATACGACGGCGTTTACGGCCAACTCGTCTTCTTTGAGGAGGAAAAAAAGGAAAGGGTGGAGCCAGAAAAGCCAAAGCAACGAAGTATAGCTGACTTTATGTGACACCATCATACTTTATTAATGTTAACTAGAAAAACTATCGCATTGAGGGGGACCTTTTGAAGCTGCGTATAGCTTTGGTTCAATTTGGGCGTGGGTTGAATAAGCCCAAAAATGTTGATCGTATGCTTTCAATGCTTTCAGAAATAAAGAATTTAGATATTGTTTGTCTGCCCGAAGCTTGGACTGGTAGAGGACTTTTCCTAGAAGAGAAAGAACACGAATCACTTCTCTCATCATTATGTCAACTCGTTGCCGAAAACGGTTATAATCTCCTAACTGGAGGCCTGTTTAATCGTCGGGGAGAGAAAATCTTCGACACATGCCACATAATTAGCCGGAATGGAAAGGTAATCGGTTTTTACGACAAGCGTTTTCCGTCCACGGCCTTCAACGAAAGAGAATTCACCAGCCCTGGGAATGTTTCTCCAGTTTTCAAAGTTGATAACGTCAATATTGGTGTATTGATTTGCGTTGATGCCCTCTACCCAGAACTCGCCAGAAGCTTGGCTCTAAACAACGCCTCCATCATTTTCAACCCATCAAACATACCCCAAAATCGAAATGAATTGTGGAAACATGTATCAGTAACTAGGGCCGCGGAAAACACGGTTTTCTACGTTTTCGTCAACAACACCAACACCAGTTATCCAGATGGACGGATGGTGAAAGGCCACAGCGTTGTCGTGGCGCCAGACGGGGAGGTGATTCTGGAAGCAGGTGAAGAGGAAAAGGTGTTCCAGATCGAGCTTGATCTGAACCAAATAGACAGAATTAGAAAACGCTGGCGATACCTAAACGATATACGCCAACTATAAACTACCTTTTCACCAAGCAGTACAACAACCACTTTATTAATTAAATTGGAGACAATAGAAAATAGTGGTGTAAAGTTTGCCTGAAATCCACCCATCAAAGGACATCATAGGAAGCAAGTCGCATCTATTGAAGGGGCGCAAGATAGCCCTCTGCATCACTGGCAGCGTAGCCGCCGTCAAATGCCCTGAGATTGCCCGTGAACTCATGCGACAGGGCGCAGAAGTTTACACGGTCATGTCTGCCATGGCCCAAAAGATAATTCATCCATACCTTATGGAGTGGGCGACTGGGAACCAGGTTGTAACAGAGCTAACGGGAAAGATTGAACATGTGATGCTAGCTGGCGAGGAGGCTGATAAGGCTGACCTGGTTTTGGTTGCCCCGGCAACGGCGAACACCATCAGCAAAATCGCCTGCGGAATAGACGACACTCCAGTTACTACGCTGGTTTCAACGGCCTTCGGGTCCGCGACGCCAATCATAGTTGTACCGGCGATGCATGAGTCCATGTATCGCCACCCGGTCGTAACAGAGAACATTGAGAAGCTTCAGTCCCTAGGCGTAGAGTTCGTTGGACCCCGGGTTGAGGAAGGAAAGGCGAAGATGGCTGAAACCAAGGAAATCGTAGAGGCTGTTATCCGTAGACTCACGGTTAAGAAGGACCTAGCCAAAAGAAAGGTTATAGTTACAGCGGGCCCGACTTTAGAGTACATAGACCCTGTTAGGGTTATCACAAACAAAAGCTCCGGAAAGATGGGCGTAGCAGTAGTCGAGGAAGCGTTGTCACGGGGAGCAGAAGTAACCCTAGTTTATGGTCCCGGAACAGCTATTCCTCCCAGGGAAGCCAAGAAAATCCCTGTTGAAACCAGTCAAGAAATGTACGAAGCGGTGGTCTCTGAGTTGAAGTCGAAGAAGTACGACATTGCAATCGCTGTTGCGGCGGTGGCTGACTGGGCGCCGGAGGAACAGTATGAATACAAAGTCCCAACGAGCACAGAACCGGAGCTGACAGTGAAATTGAAGCCAACCCCGAAGATCATCGATGCTGTAAAGAAGATTAGCCCAGACACGTTTCTCGTCGCGTTCAGGGCGGAGTACAATCTGTCTGACAAAGAACTTGTTCAAAGCGCATACGAAAGACTGAAGAAAGCAAAAGCTGACCTAACTGCCGCAAACGATACCGGAAGAAAGGGAGTCGGTTTCGGGTACGACACCAACGAAGTTTTTATTGTCGACGCAAACAAAAAAGTCGTTCATGTTCCACTCGCCACAAAACGAGAAGTCGCGAAACGCCTCTTCGATGTGATCATCGATAAAATCAAGCAGAGCAAGACGTAACTTGAATAGAATTCTGTTTGAACTTCACTAGTTATTAATAGCTGGTAGGCTTTTTTCCTCCTCGCGTGCGCATAAACTATTCTTCAATGATGGCCACTGGACGCGCCCAACCCCCGCTTGCTCCTTTAATCTTTATTGGAAAAACAGCCACTTTAAATCCGTAGGGTTTCGGAATCTTGTCTAGGTTTGCCAATTTTTCAATGTGGCAGTACTCTTTTGTTATGCCTGCGAAGTGGGCTGGCCACACAACCCTACCGTCCTTGGTCTCGGCATAGTCGGCGGCCATGTTGGAGAAGGGGCGGTCGAAGCCCCAGCTGTCTATTCCAATTATCTTCACTCCTTTACTGAGGAGCCATAGGGTTGACTCCCTGCCCATGCCTGGATTGTTGAAAAGGTATTCGCGTGTACCCCAATGCTTGTCGGCTCCAGTCATGATTAGCACAATATCCCTCGGCTTGATGGTATAATCGATTTTTTTGAGGGCTTTTTCCAAGTTCTCCACGGTGATGAGTTCTCCCGCCTTTTTGTGCCTCATGTCCAGAACGACGCCGTCGCCGTAGCACCACTCAAGGGGCACCTCATCAATGGTTTTTGCGATTTTTCCCTCAGAAGTTTTTCCATAATGCCATGGAGCGTCCAGATGCGTAGCAGCATGGGTGGAGACGTGGACGGTTTCAACTGCCCAGCCTAAGCCGTTCGAGAAGACGAGGTCTTCCTTTTTTACTCCAAAAATTGACTCAAAGAGTTCCACTGATGCCTCATGAGAGGTATACTCGATTTCAGGCGGTTGCATTTCACTGGCTGCTTCAGATTCTAAGGGTACGCTTAGATCGATGATTTTCACTTTCCTTTCCATGTCGAATTCACCTGATTTCTACTTTTCTCATCTTGCTTCGGATATAACTCGTTTGGTGTGGGCACTTTTCACTTTAGTAACAAAGGTTTTATTTAGGAATTTTGAAAAGTTTATTCTCTCTCTAACCAGAGGTCTAGACTTTGTGTATGTCATGTGAACTTTATGGTGAAGGAAACATTGGGTACAAGAATTCCAAGAATTACGCGAGAAGACTTTATGGACTGCCGGAAAAGGCGTACACGAGCGCGCCGAGCAACAATTCAAAAGAAAGAAACTTTTGTATTTAGCCCAGATTTGGAGGGAAGGTGGACACCATGTGCGAGCTATGCGAAAAATATGGGGAAGAAGGAAGACCATGGTACCTAAATCCAAGAAATTACGCTAGGCCACTTTATAAGAAATTGGAAAAGGAAGAGAAAGCCCCTATGGTCTTGGGCGAGCTTCGATACCCGGTGGATATCATCAAGCCAATAATTGATCTGAAGGAGAAAGATCACAAAGCTCACCAGGATTTATTGAAAATATTTTCAGAGCAATCTTATGAGAGAGCCGTCGGACAGGTAGTATCACTTGAAGATGCTAAGAAAATGGTTGAGATAGCGCAACCAATAGCGAGGATAGACTGCATCTGTAGGAGAAACGTCCGAGCGACCTTCGAGGACGGGGAGAAGCGTCCCCGGTCTTGCCTAGGGTTAGGCGCTGGAATGTTCAGGTGGAAGGAGTGGCCCGGGCGATACAAAGGTGGCGTGGAGTTTATCTCCACCGAGGAGGCGAAGAAGCACCTCGAACACTGGTATAAGAGGGGAATGGTCATAACGATAATGACTTTCGGCACCCCCTATATTGGGGGGATGTGTCTCTGTGATTACCCGGACTGCATCACAATAAGAATGAGGGTTGACTATGGTACGAAGAATCTTCTAAAGGGGCATCAAGTAGCAAAGGTTGACTACGATAAATGTATAGGATGCGGCACCTGTGCGTCGAAATGCCAGTTCGGCGCGATTAAGATGGAGGTCACAACAAATAAGTCAAACGTCGACATGACTAAATGTTTCGGCTGCGGAGTATGCGCGTACGCTTGCCCTCAGGAGGCCGTAAGCCTCATTGATCGCAAAGACTTGCCAGCCCTGAGGGATGAGTGGTAGGATGATTCCCAAAATCGAAATAGATCATGAGAAATGCACCACTCCCTACGAATGTAAAATCTGCCTCCAAATTTGCCCCCAAGCTGTCTTCGCGGTCGTGCCAACAAAAATCGAACGTTTCAAGGACACCGATCCAGAGGATTACGAGGTCCAAGCAGTTTGGAGAGATAAATGCGTAGTTTGTATGGACTGCGTCAAGGCTTGCCCGAAAGGCGCAATAAAGGTAAAGGCGTGAGGTGTTAATATGAAGAAGCGTGCCCCTGACCTAGACCAAGAAATATTAAAGGGTCTTTTGAAGGAGTTCGATCCCGAAAGTTTCGTGAAGGGTTTGAAGTTGCGGTATCCGAAGGATATTGAACGTGCGGCCCCTTCTTTTGAAGAATACGGAAGAAACCTTGTGCGCAAGGCCATTGAGATGGGCGAGGAGAGGGTCGATGGGATCTACGAGGTCATGAAGGAAGCTATTGAGAAGACCGGCGAGCTGAGGTTCCCCTTCCTCCCGCAAAGGTACATCGAAATAGTCTACTTGAGCATTCAGCCATTTAAGAGGCTGTGGACTCTTATGAACAGCTCGGAGGCCTACTCTTACAAGCTCAATAAATGTGGCGTCTATAAGGCCATAGAGAAGGAATACGGGGAGGAAGCCGCAAAGAGGATGACTTGCAAAAAATTTTGCCTTGCCATTGTAGATGAGGCTTTCTCTTACTTCGGCTTCGATGTTGAGACATCGATGGAAGCTAATATGGTGGATGATGGGAAGTGCGAATTTATGGTGAACAGAAAGCAAAAATGAACATTGCAGACTTTTTGAAATTTAACGCAAGGTAAAGAGGCGTTCTCAATCTATCAGGATCGACTCAATTGATAGAGTTGGTTCCAAGCGAAGGCTATTGCCAGTTCACGGTTCTGCGTAAAGCTTGAATTCTCGTTTTCTCTTCATTTCATTAAATAGATTAAATACGTTAAAATAGTTTGATTTTATTGAGAATATTTAAATATAGGTGTTAATCTATTTCTCGTGTGGAAAGGCGTACCGGACATTCCCACTGACCCATCCGGGAGGAATATCGGGGTCAGCAATTTCACCCATTCTCTGCAAAACCCCTCATGCCTAACCCGCCCGCTCCGAGGCGGAAGCATTACGCCCCACAAACGCAGGTAGGCTTCTCCTCCCTCTCTAAACCACGTAATAGTCAATTACTTTTTTCATATGCTTCGGTAGCAATTGTTTGCTGGAAAGCTTCTTCAGTACTCTGATGATTTGGGGCTGGAAACGCACCAAGTCTGTTAGGGTTACCAAGCCGACTAGCCAGCCGTTTTCAACCACGGGGAGCTTTTTGATTTTATGTTTGAACATAAGTCTCACGGCGGCTTCGATGCCCATGTGAGGAGTCCCAGTCACGAGGGGCTTGGACACTATATCCTTGACTTTGGTCCTAACGGGGTCTTTGCGCTTAGCCAGAACCCTTTTGAGTAGGTCTCTTTCAGTTATGATTCCAACGGGCTTTTCTTCTTCATCTATCACAACTAGGCATCCTATTTCGTTTTTGTTCATGAGTTCCACCGCCTCCCTCACAGTTGCTTCGGCTTGCACCGTTACTACATCTGCAACCATGACGTTTTCAACTTTCAGTGACATAGAACAGCACCAAGCAAGGTTTTGTTTGATTGCGCTTTTAAATTGATCTCCGCTGATTATTTGCTTTCTCCCAAAGCTTAGTAAATGTTATGAAGCTTTTCAGTGAAATAATGAGGTAAGAACTGCTGGAGTGGCGATCATTGAAAAAGTTTGACGTTGTTGTTGTTGGCGCTGGAACAGGCGGATGCTTGGTTGCTAAGACCGTTGCCGAAGCTGGCTTTGAAGTTTGCTTGATAGATAGGAAGAAGGAAGAAGATATAGGAGACAAGGTTTGTGGAGACGCCATAGGAAAGCATCATTTCGACAACTTGGGGTTAGACTATCCCACCGGGAAGGAGCTAGAGCGAAAGTCCGTTGGAATTAACATTTACTCGCCTGACATGGAAACCGTTTTTGACGTTAAGGAAGAAGGCCTCCACGGTTTCATTGTCAACCGCCTCCACTTTGGACAAAGACTGTTGAGAAGCGCAGTTGACACCGGGTCAACCCTCTTGGAATCAACTCAAGCAGTGGAACCTATAATAAAAAACGGATCTGTCACCGGAGTTTTGGCAAGGGATTTAAAAACGGGAAGTAAGGTCACTCTTCTCGGTCGGGTTGTTGTGGACGCGAGTGGTTTTTCAGCGGTTTTACGAAAGAAGCTTCCTCCAGAAATTGGAATCGACGCGACAGTTGGCAAAGAGGATGTGGTTATCTGTTACCGGGAGATTCGTGAATTGGAAGAGCATGTTGAGGAGCTTGATTACTGTAAACTTTACCTCAGCCAAAAATGGGCTCCTGGAGGATATTCTTGGTTTTTCCCGGAAGGCGGGAAGAGGGTTAACGTAGGGGTGGGAGTAACCATGTTCAGCGGTTTTCCAAATCCTAAAAATCAACTTTACGACAACATTCTCTCCATGCCCTTATTTAAAGGATCGTCGGTCGTGAAGGCGGGGACGTGGTACGATCCAACCAGGAGACCCCTCGACTGTATGACGGGAAATGGCATTATCATCGTTGGAGACGCCGCCTGCCAAGTAAATCCAATCCATGGGGGTGGAATGGGACCGTCAATGATAGGCGGATCCGCTGCAGGAAAAACCATAATTGAAGCCATGGAAAAGGAAGACCTAAGCCGAGAGGGATTGTGGCCCTACAACATTAGATACATACAATCATATGGCGCTAGGCAAGCAGCCCTAGACGTCTTCCGCTTGTTTCTTCATGGGATAGGTGACGACGACTTGAATTATGGAATGCGGCACCGCTTGATCACTGAAGAAGACCTCCTTAAGGCAACTACGGGTGAGGAGGTTCGTCTCAACATAACCGGAGCAACTCTTCGAGTTTTTAGGGGGCTTGGAAAGCTTTCCCTCCTCAAAAACTTGCGTGATGTGGCCAACTTAATGAAAAGGGTTCGTGAGCACTATGAGAACTATCCTATTTCTCCTCAAGGCTTTGAAGAATGGAAAAGGAAGGCACAAGACTTTATTGAAGAGGCGGGCAAGTGGCGAAGGGAGAAGAAACTGCGCTAAACATTGAGGTAATCACGCAGAAAAAGTAATAGGATTAATGCTCACTAAAGGGTTGGGCTTGCTAGGGAATGATAAAGAAGTACGTCGCTCAGAACCTTATCCAAAAATTGAGTGAGACCACGAGTAATAAACTCAACATGAAGGAAACCTTAGTTTTGGGGGTTGTTTTGAAGGGGCTTCCCGTAGCCTATTCCTTGGCAAGGACGAACGCCGTGGTTGAAAACTTCGTTCCCGTGGTGGCTCATCGACCCCTTTACATGCAACATTACGTAGAGTCATATTTTCCCAGCCCGGAATGGGAAGCCTACTTTCGAGAAAGGTTGACTCGCTGTGAAAACCTGCTCATCGTCGACGACATCGTGAACACAGGCTTCACCAAACAGAAACTGGAAAGCACCGTTTGCTCCTTAACCAAAGAGACTGAAGTTCCCAGTCAATTTGCTGCCTTAATCCTTAATCGGAAAAATCTTGCTAATCAGACTTTCGTTGGTTCAAGTGACATCTTCGCCTTGGAGGTAGACGCTGTGGAGGTGGAGTGTGACTGGGGGTTAATCACGGTTCCCTTGTGGGGTCTGCCTGTTAAAGAGGCGCTTCTGCAATGCGAAGAATATTTCCAAAAATTTTGGCTGAATGAAAAACGCTTCATTAACATACTTTACTAATGAAAATTTGACAGTCAAATCGCTAGAGTTCCCGTTTTGTTACAGGGGCTCGTCTCTCGCCTTAGAAATCCGCCTTATTTGTTTCTAGAATTAAACGAAAAGCCAGTAGTAACCCTATTAACAAGAGGAGCAGTAGTGTAGGTTGAGTTGCGTAGTGTATGCGCGTTGCGGCTTTGGTTAGCGGCGGAAAGGACTCCGCCCTGGCTCTTTACCGCGCTCTAAAGCAAGGCTACGAAGTGAAATTTCTAGTTACCATGCTTCCCCAGCGAGAAGACAGCTGGATGTTCCATTTCCCCAACATTCATCTAACAGACCTATTTGCCAAGGCTGCTGAAATCCCGCTAGTAAGGGCTGAAACCGTTGGAATAAAAGAAACAGAAGTTGAAGACCTGAAGAAACTGCTCGCAACCCTCGACATAGAGGGAGTTGTGTCCGGAGCAATATCGTCGCGATATCAAAAAGAACGAATCGACAAGATATGCCGAGAACTAAACCTCAAGTCCATCGCGCCACTCTGGCAAGAAGATTCCATTCGGTTGCTGAAGGAGATCGTCAACCTCGATTTTGAGGTTGTCATCGTAGGCGTGTATGCTTACGGTTTCGATCAGAGCTGGCTTGGAAGGAAAATCGACCGCGCAACGCTAAACGACCTCCTCAAATTACACCACAAACATCAGATATCCCCTGTGGGCGAGGGCGGCGAATACGAAACCTTAGTTCTTGACACACCTTTTTTCAAGAAAAAAATCCGTTTACTTCGAGCAGAGAAAATCTGGGAAAATCACAGCGGATACCTGCTTGTGAGGGAAGCAAAACTCGTAGACAAAGCTGAAAACGTTTATTAATCGTAGAGTAGCTCATAGCAACAAGCCGCTTACAGAGGCAGACTCCGTAGGGATGTAACCGTAGGCTGAACCGCCTATAATGGAGGAATGTTAGAAAATGGCTTACAAATACATTGCGAAGGCCTGGAAAAAGCCAGAAGCATCTTTTGTGGAGGAGTTGATGTGGCAAAGAGCCATAGAATGGCGCAAACAGCCAACAATTCATAGGATTGAAAGGCCTACGCGTCTCGACCGAGCTAGAAAACTAGGGTACAAGGCCAAGCAGGGGTTCGTTGTCGCCCGGGTTCGTGTTAGACGCGGAGGCTTAAGAAAGACTCGACCCAAGGCTGGGCGGAGACCCAAGCGGATGGGCGTCACCAAATATAAGCCAGCGAAAAGCATGAGGCTGATTGCCGAAGAGAGGGCGGCGAGAAAGTTTCCGAACCTAGAAGTTCTGAATTCCTACTGGGTTTGGGAGGACGGACGCTTCAAATGGTTCGAGGTTATCATGGTGGACCCAAGTCACCCAGTCATCAAATCAGACAAGGATGTTAACTGGATTTGCGAAGGGGCTCATCACGGTCGAGCCTTCCGTGGTTTAACCAGCGCTGGTAAGGAGGTTCGAGGGCTTCGTCACAAGGGGCTTGGAGCCGAGAAGATCCGGCCGAGTCGCAGGGCGACCCGTAAATTAAGGGAGAAGAAGAAATAGGGGTCATGGTATATAGACTAATGCCGCTATGACGCAGCCATAGTTGTCCATGGGCACCCTCAAAACTTCTGTGCGATACCTTATTTTGTCGATTTCTATTCCTCGCACTTTCGCCATTTCTTTGATTTTCCACTCGAGGTTCTCTTTTATCGCCTTCGAATCCATATCTCCATGAGCCTCGGCAACGAGTCCATATTTCTTGTCCTTTTCCCACGCCCACGCTATTCCGGCGCCGATAGTTGTTCCTTCTCCTCCGTCCATTTTAGCTATTACTGAATAGGTTATCGAGCCGGCGGGTATTTTCTTCCGTTTCCTTTCTTGGCATCCCTGTGGGAGTATGGAGCTGACTGGAACAAGGTTGCACTGAGCGATTCCAGCATTTTTGAGAGCGAGATCGAAGGCATTGAGCTCGGAGACCGGACTGGTTGCTTTTCCGCTCGTTATGAAGAATTCTTTTGGGATCATTTCTGTGTTTTATGCCTCGTTTCTTAATGTATCGCAATAGCGATGACAAGTGAGTTATTAATCTTACGGTGAGTGATCCTTGTGAGCGTGTACACCTTTGAAGCTAATTTGAGATATTTATATCAAGCATATTATAGTACAAATCGGGTTGAGCGCTATGAAACTGTAGCCGATAGTGGTGAGAAAGAAAGGTAAAACCCGTAAAGGAAAAAGTTTCAGCAGGGGTGAACTTAGGGAAGCTGGATTGGATTCTAAGCAGGCGGTAAAATTGGGCATATCAATCGATCGGCATTTGGCTCGTTAAAGCGGACGCTTCTGGAAGCCAGCAATGGGCCAGAACTTTTGGAGACGGGGTGGGTAGCGATAACGACATTGAGCAAATAAGCGACGGAGAATTTATAATTGCAGCCGGAGGCTACAATTTTTCTCTGGTTAAAACTGATTCCAACGGTAATAAGCAATGGTTCAGTAGCTACGGGGGACCCGAACAGGACGCGGCCTACGCCGTTGAACAGACTGAGGACGGAGGATACATAGTAGTTGGACCTGCACCTGAAGGTTCCGATTTTTGGATTGTTAAAACCGACCCTTTGGGAAACCAAGAGTGGGATATAAGATTTGGAGGCAGGGATTCGGACATCGCTGATAGTGTTGAAGAGACGGTTGATGGAGGATACATAGTCGCTGGACGCACGAAATGCGCCTGCGCGGCATGTCTGTTCAAGTAGAGGTTGACCGGTCACGAGCAACAATTTATATGCACACGCAGCGCCAAATGTAGGATGGATGATCTTTGAATGTCTCGTGTCAGGTTTGGAATTTACTTTGATTACTATTTAGATTTTCACAAACTCAAGTTGCATGTTTTGGAGGCAGAAGCTTTGGGTTATCACTCAGTGTGGATAATGGACCACCTTATTTGGAGGGGCCATCAGCTACCTTTCAATGAGAAAGGATTGGTTTTGGAATCCTGGACCACATTATCTGCTTTAGCGTCTTTAACCCAGAAAATAAGGTTAGGGACACTAGTCTTATGTAACTCATACCGTAACCCAGCGCTACTAGCTAAGATGGCTTCAACCCTCGACAACATTTCAAATGGACGACTGGAGTTAGGTATGGGAGCCGGGTGGCATAAGGAGGAGTATGTCGCCTATGGCTTCCCCTTCCCGGAGGCCAAGGATAGAATTATGCAACTTAGGGAAGCAATAACCGTCATTAAGAAAATGTGGATTGAGAAGCAGCCAAGCTTTCAAGGTAAGTACTATAACATAAAAGGAGCGATTTGCGAACCCAAACCCTTGCAGAAGCCTCACCCTCCTCTATGGATTGGAGGAGCAGGCGAAAAACTTACGCTCAAGGTCGTGGCTGAACTTGCTGACGGATACAATGTTGGAGCCTCACCCCAAGACTTCGCTCGAAAAATGAGGATACTCAAGAAACACTGCAAGAGGGTGAACAGAAACTTCAACGCGATACAAAAATCATGGGTCGGAGAGGTTATTATAGACGAAGACGACGATGCTCTAGCCCGAAAAATCGAGGCCTTAAAGCCTAAACAAACACCCTTAGAAGAATACTTGAAATCAACGATTGTTGGCTCCCCCGAAAAATGTGTAGAAAAGCTCAGTCAATATGTACGCGAAGGCGCAACTCTATTTATATTGCTCTTCAGGAAGTACGGAGAAGATAGAAGACTTTTTATGGAGAAGGTCGTCCCAAAGGTAGGTAGAGTAAGTTAATGCAAACACCTAAATCAAATCTCTGGGTTAGAAAGCTTTTGTTCCAATGACATTATTTAGTTTGAAACTTGCTGTTTCTCGGGTGTTGAATTTATAAGTGTGATATTAGCAGTAGTTCTCGGGGTCTGTTGGATTTCTGGAAATTGAATCCATCCGACACTAAGGAACTGAAAAATGTAACAAAGAGATAATATCTCACATGAACTTGCGTAAATTATTAGAGTGCTATGGGAAGCTCTTTTCTCAAGAACTCGGGATAGATGTAAAGAAGGAACCTTTCAAATGTTTTTTAGCTTCCATACTGCGCGCGCTGGAGGAACTTAAAGAATTTTGGCATAAAAAAAGTGGAAGGCTATGACTTTAGGAACTTCGAGGCAGCGTTAGTGAAACTTGGTCTAAAGCTACGGAGAGAAAAAACTATACTCATTAAAAACTGCAATAATGCTAGTCGCCTTAAAACAAAAGGAAGGTGAGGTTACAAAGTGATGCAGAAACCCTCCCTTTTCAATGTTAATGAAAAAGGGATCGCTTATGTAAGCAGTTATCCGCCGCGAGAGTGTGGTATAGCAAACTTCACGAAAGATCTGATCGATGCCATAGATCGGCTTCATGAGTTTAGACCATCAGTGGTTATCGCAATAAATGAGAAGGGAGCAATCTACAAATATGATAGGAGAGTTAAATTTCAAATTGAACGAGACTCTATTGATGATTACGTCCAAGCCGCTCGCTACGCTAGTCTATCCAAAGTTAATTTAGTAAATCTCCAACACGAATTCGGTCTTTTTGGAGGAGATTGGGGAAAATACATTAATTCATTTTTAGAGGATCTTCAGAAACCAGTAATAACTACACTCCACACTATCATACCCAACTTTGGATCTGCGGCTCGAACAGTTTTGGAAAACATTGCACACCATAGTGCGTCAATCGTCGTCATGACGAGAACAGCTGTGCAACTATTAAAAAATTACAATATTAAAAGTAAAAAAATCAACGTTATCCCACATGGTTGTCCCGATGTTCCATTTGTTACCAGCGAAAGGCCTAAAACTTCTCTTGGTTTGAGAGGTAAGATAGTTTTGTCTACTTTTGGACTGATAAACCGTGGGAAGGGTATCCAATATGCTATTCGAGCGCTCTCTTCCCTCGTTAAGAAAGAACCAAGAATTCTTTACCTCGTAATTGGAGAGACTCATCCGGAAGTGAGGAGAATTGAGGGCGAGCGTTATCGGAAGAGGCTGATGAGGTTAGTTGATGAACTCAAATTGGGGAAACATGTGAGGTTCTACAATCGTTTTCTCTCCAAACGGGAACTAATTAGGTATCTCCAAGCAACAGGCATCTACATCACTCCATACGTCGATCGGAATCAGATCAGCAGTGGAACGCTTGCCTATGCCTTAGGAACTGGTAAGGCCATTATATCGACCCCGTACCTTCACGCTGAAGAGGCTTTGGCAGATGGACGAGGATTAATATGCAAGTTTAGAAACCCTACTTCAATCGCTGAATGCATAAACAGACTTCTAGAAGATCCAGAACTAAGGCTTAGATTGGAGAGGAAAGCTTATGCTTATAGTAGAAACTTTACTTGGCCAAAAGTTGCAGAAAAATATGTCAAGTTGTTCAATCGTTTCCTTAAAGATTAAGGGGTGATAGATATTAAACCACCTATCAAACTAGATCGTCTTAAAGCCCTGACAGATGATACTGGTATCCTTCAGCATACTAAATATTCAATTCCCAACAGAAAGGAAGGCTATACTACAGACGATAACGCCCGTGCACTAGTTGCTTGCATAAAATTCCTTCAGCTTTATGATGATTCCGATGTAAGCAAGCTAGCTACTACATATTTAAGTTTCTTATTTCATATGCAAAGACCTGACGGTAAATTTCACAATCTATTAAGTTATGATCGTCATTTCCTTGATGATGTGGGGTCAGAAGACTGCATGGGACGATCTCTCTGGGCTTGCGGATATACTATTTCAACTAATCTTTCTAAAGGCATTAAAACTACATCGAAAGAGATTTTTGACAAAGGCTTTCGGCACGCATCCAACTTTAGGAGTCTTAGAACTAAAGCCTTTACAATTCTGGGTCTTTGCTACTACTATGAAGCGTTCCCGCATGACCACAATCTTTCCAAAAATATAGTGTCATTGACTGAGCAATTGCTGGACAACTATCAGCGAGTATCTTCTTCTGATTGGTGTTGGTTTGAACCTTATCTTACATATGTTAATGCGCGTTTATCTCAGGCCCTTTTTAGAGCCTACAGTATCATTGGAGATGAAAGATACCTTCAGATAGCGAAGGAATCCTTTGACTTTCTTGTTGAAGTTCAGGTAATTGATGAGAATTTCGTCCCAATCGGCAACAAAGGATGGTACAAGAGGGGTGGTCAGAGAGCCTTATACGATCAACAACCAATTGAGGCATCGTGCATGGTAGAAGCAGCTCTGACCGCCTTTCACATAACTAACGAAAAGAAGTATCAAAGAGTAGCATACATTGCTTTTGACTGGTTTTTGGGAAAGAACACTCAGAATGTAATGGTCTACGACCCGACTACAGGTGCTTGCTACGACGGTATTACTCCTCAAGGGTTGAACTTGAATCAAGGCGCTGAAGCTACGATATCTTATCTTCTGGCTCGCCTAGAATTGTAAACCCTAAGCCACTAACCAAGAGTGTTTGCATTATGCATTATTTATACAATTCAATCAGTTTCTAGAGGTCTATTTCTTCGATCTTAAAAGCGCAATTTCAAATTTATTAGTTAAGCATAATAAACAGATCTCTGACGGTAAGTCTGATGCAAATTATTCAGCCATACAGTGTACAACTATATATAAAGGAATCCAGAAAAATGATTGTGGTGGTGTAAGAGTTGAAGGTTCGAAATCTAATGATAGAAAACGTGATAACAACAAAAGAAGAGATGACAATTGAGGATGCGATCAAAATTCTTTTCGAAAAACATGTTGGAGCACTGGTGATAACGGACGATAAAAGAAAATGTAAGGGAATATTTACAGAACGAGATGCCCTCAGAAACGTGGCCAGAAAAGTTCCCCTAAACACGCACCTAAAAAATGTTATGTCAAAAAACGTCGTAACAATAAGGAAAGACGCCTCATTTGCAGAAGCTAAGAGGCTCATGATTTTACATCGTATACGACATCTTCCAGTAGTAGATAAAAAGGGATACTTGGTGGGAATGTTGACGTTAAGGAGAATCTTGGATGAACTTGTCGGAATACCGCCAGTCAAGATTTAGGAAACAAGGCATGCGCGCAACCAAGTTCTTAAATCCGTAGTTTCAATTCATAAACAAAAAATCTTACGATTTCCAAATGAACCATAAGGAAGACCTCTAATGAAGAGATTTCAAGGAAACCCAATTCTTAAACCAATATCAGAACATGCGTGGGAGGCACGTGCAGCTTTTAACGCTGCCGCTCTTTATGTCGGTGGGCGAGTCCACATTCTGTATCGTGCTGTTGGTAATGACGGGGTTTCTCGACTTGGCTATGCCTCCTCGTTAGATGGTTATCACATCGAAGAACGACTATCGTCTCCTGTTTTTGAGCCAAGAAACTATACTGGAAAAGATGGTTGTGAGGATCCTCGACTAACTTTGTTAGATGAACAATGCATTATGGCCTATACAGCATTACGTGACCGTGTTTCAAACGCGCATCAGATTGCTTTGACATCCATTGCAACAGATGATTTTATTAATAAGCGGTGGAATTGGGGAGAGAGATTGATGCCATTTGCAGGTGTTCGAAATAAGGATGCCGCGATTCTTCCTCGCAAAGTTAGCGGTCGTTATGTTATGTTGCATCGTATTGATCCAGATACTTGTATAGCATACTCTGATGATCTTCATCATTGGTCTGACATAAAGGCAATAATAGGACCTAGGTTGAGAAAGTGGGACTGCCTGAAAGTAGGCGCAGCCGGCCCACCAATAGAGATAAGCGAAGGATGGCTCTTCATATATCACGGCGTAAACTTTGAGAGAGTATATCGCCTTGGTGTTATCCTTCTTGATAAAGATGATCCCGAAAGAGTTTTGTACCGTTCTGAAAGCCCCATTTTGGAGCCCACCACAGACTATGAGCGTTTTGGAAGAGTGTCTAATGTTGTCTTCAGTTGCGGCGCGATTTTGAGGGATGACCGACTCCTTATCTACTATGGAGGTGCCGATACAGTCCTATGCGTAGCCACGTACGATTTAAGCGAGCTAATACTTTGAAAGCGATCTTCAAGAAGTGTGAAAATGGTGATACCAGTTCATCCCGGGAAAGACATCAAGCCCGGACTAACCGAGATGTGGAAACCCGCAAAGAAACTTAAAAGGAAAAGGAGGATAGTTGAAAAGAAACCAATAAAACGACTTGATATATCACGGATAATCGCCAAGCGTGGTGCAGAAAACGTGTTTCTATATGAGAGTTGCATTTTGGGTGCGTGACAAAGGCGTGAGGACCCTTGACAGAGGTGAGTGGTGTTTCCTATACTCTTCACCAGCAAGCTCGTCTGCACGGGGGTCACGAAGGAGGAAAACATCGATCGATCTGCGAAGGAAAACAAAACGTGAAGAAAACATCAAGATTCTTAAACAACATTTGCGAAGCCTGAGTTCAAAAAAGACCTAAATCACGTGTAGTTAAATATTTAGACAAAGAACATACCTGAAATGGTTGTGGCTGTTTTGCCTCAAATACCCATAGCCTACGTTTACATCAGGTTCTTCGTTCACGCAACCGAGGACTTGGATAAGGTTGTTGAGGCTGTGCAACGTGTTCTTCCCGGCGAATACATGGATGACATAGTTTTTAAGAAGGCTAATCTGAAGGGACATTACGGCAACCCCATCACCCTTTTTGAAACCAGAATAAAGAAGAAGGAAATAATCAAAGCCTTCGTTGAGAACCTTTCCTCGCGCCTCGACGAGTTGGATAAAGAGATGTTACGTAGAGAAATTGATTTACACGTAGAAAAGGGAAGCCTCTACGTCAGACTAGACAAACAAGCCGCCCTCCAAGGCGAACTCAAGCTTTGCACAGTTGACCCCATTCGTGTACGCATACGATTCAGGAAAACGAAGATCGAAGACATAGTCAAGACATGCCGGGAACTCGGGATGTTAACATGAGAAGGTTTGTTGACCTCCGTCTACGCCCATCGATCAATGATCCTGATCAAGTTGAGAGAATGGTTAGGAAATCCTCTGAACTGGGATATGGACTGGTTGGCATACCCCTTCCCCCCAACGTCACGCGAGACAAGGTTGATCAGTTGCAACGCATTTGCAGCGATGCCAAGATAGATTTCGTCACAAGGGTGGATTTTACCCCAAAAACACCAGGTGAACTGCTTCGGAATCTGCGTCGTTTCAGGCGAAGGTTCGAGATCGTATCAGTAACGTGCACTTCTAAGGGCGTCGCGAGGCAGGCAGCCAAGGATAGGCGGGTTGACCTCCTCCTCTTCTCAGCGACCGATCTACGTAAAAGATTCTTTGATCATGCAGAGGCTGAACTCGCTTCCAAGGCGTTGTCGTGTCTTGAAATAGAGATGGCGCCCCTTCTCTCATTATCGAGTTTTTCAAGGATCCGCCTTCTTTCCCGTCTGCGAAGAGAGGTGGCGATCGCAAAAAGATTCAACGTGCCAGTTATAATTTCCAGCGGGGCGACCAACGAGTACTTTATGAGAAGACCACACGACTACGCTGCCCTCGCAACTCTTTTCGACATGCCTACGCCGTATGCTTTGCGCGCTCTTTCGGAAGACCCCCTAGCCATAGTTGAACGGAACAGGGAAAAGCTTAGCCCGGACTACGTAGCTCCCGGTATACGAGTTGTAAGGAGGAAAACTGGTGTCTAAGCGCGTGAGAAGGCGCTATCTTGCCCTGAAAGTTGTATGCGAACGATCTGTCAACGGACGCGATGTAATGGGCGCTATTTGGAACGCTGTTCTCCAACTCTTCGGAGAATACGGCGCAAGCCAAGCCAGCCTCAGCCTCATTGAATTTAACCCGCAAAAAAATTGTGCAGTCGTGCGCTGTTCCCGCACTGCTGTGGATATGGTTAGAGCCTCCGTCGCTTCTGTGACAAAAATTAATGAGAAACCTGTGGTCATCCACGTTTTAGGGGTTTCCGGGACTTTGAGGGCGCTTCGCAAAAAGGCATTGCCACAAGGATAATAATAAAGAACTTATCTGTTGCAGAGTACGTTCTTCAGAATATTTCGGTTTGCGAAATAAGCCTATTTAGGTGTTAGTTCCTTCATCATAATCAACGGTTAATGAGGTTGTGGCAATGAAACCTGAGATTATAGAACTTAACAAAATGTTGTGCAGAAACTGTAACGAAACCAAGTATGAGAGATGTAAAGAATGCAAAGTATATCAGTTAATCAACTCGCTGGTTTCCTAGCCACTATGCAGGTTTGCTAATTTTCACTGCACACCAAGTCCAAGTTTCTGGAGCGCCAATTTTTTAAAAAGCCTTCATCCTTCTTTGTAGGGAATGAGGCATAGGAACCTCAGAGTTTCGTTTCCTAGATTTTTGAAGTAGTGGGGGACGTTGGGAGGAATGAAGATGGCGTAGCCTGGGCCCATTTCCTTTCCCTCGTCTCCACAGGTGACGAAGCAGCGTCCCTTCAGGATGAAGACTTCGTGTTCCCAGCCATGGGTATGGGACGCAGACTGCCCATCTGGTTCAATTTCGAAGCATCGCATGGCGAAGTTCTTTGCGTCGTCTTCTTTTGTTATTAACCATCTGACCTGAACCCCAGTATATCCGGGTTCTTCCACCTTCTCCGCCTTTACTTTGGTGAAATGAACGGCTTTAAACCCCAAGACTGTCACCTTTCTGATTGGGTACTCATGGCTACATATAAAACTAGTCAAATCTTCCGTGGTCTGCTATTCGCGCTTTCTAATGATTCTGCCGCTTCTCCCCGCAGCAATGTTGATAGTATATATAGAGGGGTAGATAGGCGTCGATCTACAGAGAGCCTGTCTGCACCGCGTCGCCCAGTTTCTATGTTGAGAGTATTTAAAGAAAAAACTAGGGGGTCTATCTACAAGCGTCCCCTTTACCTTTCATGGATTAGTCGACAATGACTTCTCGATTTTTCTGTTAACGAAAAAGAACACTACCCAAGTGATGAAGCCGTATGTCAATCCATTTACAAAGGCGTTTACGTAAGGAACATCAAGCCACGTCTGAACTATATTTCCAGGAAACATGGGAACGGGAACAGCAATGGACGCAGAGGTAAACAGGAGGAAAAAAGCTACAAAAATTGCCCCTGCCCTCATATCTCCACTATACCCCTCTCGCAGTATTCTCTTTCTTAACAAAACACTGCAAAAGCTTAGGACAGGTCAAACATCCATCAGGAATAGCAGCGTCCCTCGAAAGAGTTTTCAAATACCCAAACCGATACGGACACTCAGAAGGAGCCTTCTCCGGCCCGCTCTCAGAAGTTTCAAGGGAAACCGAGTCCAAGCTTTGGTCCTTAACCACAACATCGACCTTCGTCAAACAATGAGGACAAGCATAATAGGTTTCCCTAGGCGTCTTAGAAAGATCAGTCAACATAACAGGCTTCTCAAACTCCTTCCTACACTCATGGTAAGGGCAAACGAGGTGCTCGGTTCTCAAGGTTTCTCCCAATATGTATCTTGAATCCTAATACTTAATAAACCTTTTCGTAGCTTTGTTCAACAAAAATACACAAAAAATAGGCGAAAAATGGCTTCGAATCAGAAAATATTGCAGAAAGGGTCTTTGAAGACTCAATGGGATGCCTACAGGTTATGGAAGTGGAAATGGATGCGTGAGCGCTGGTGCAGAGGTGGTTGGTGAACGGGGTTGGCAGTGAAGGTTTGTGTTTGGATTTTTCGGGGTACATGTTGTGGATGTTGTATGCGCGGCTTTGATAATTGAGCGTCAGTTTTTTGTGTTACACACTTCGTTTTTTAAATGTACTGGCTAGTAGGGAGAACTGTTGGAGAATAGATTTTATGGTGAGTGGTGGCGAGGAAGAGGATGCATACTACGAGGAAGAGGAGGAAGAGACTCGGCTTTTGAACGCTGAGGAAGCGACTTTGATAGCAACAACTATCATGCGCGCGCAATGTCTGCGCGACCTGCGTAAAATGCTGTCTATTTTCACGATTTTCTACATGAATTTTGTCTGTGCGCATCAGCGCTTAGGAAACAATTCACAATGTTGGCTTAAATGTTTATAAAGGGCCGTGTTTTCATTCAAGAGTTCCAAAATTGCGCGGATAGAGGAATGAACGATGAAGGTTTTGATCCGAACAGATAAGTTGTCCAAGTATTATGGTAAAGGGGGCGAGATCAAGGCCGTGGATGAGCTTGACCTAGAGGTTTATGAGGGTGAAACCTTTGGTCTCCTCGGCCCAAACGGGGCGGGAAAGACGACGACTGTTCGCTTGTTGAACTGCATCATTAAGCCGACCAGCGGCACAGCCACCGTGAACGGCTATGACATCCTCAAGAAGGAAACGGAGGTAAAACGGGTCACAGGCTTGCTTGCCGAGTCGCCTGGACTGTACGAGAAGCTCAGCGCCCATGAGTTTCTGGAGTTTATGGGAGCCCTCTACGATGTTCCCGGCGATATTCTGCGTGAAAGGATAGATGACTTGCTGAAGCTGTTTGGGCTTTACGATAGGCGTGACTACCTGCTTGAAGGGTACAGCCGAGGCATGAAACAGAAAATCTTGGTCGCATCAGCCCTGATCCACGACCCCTCAATTCTGTTCCTCGACGAGCCCACCTCCATGTTAGACCCCCGCGCCGCTCTCATGGTTAAGGATCTGATCAAGAAGTTAGCTGATAGTGCAGGGAAAACCATCTTCATTTGCAGCCACATTCTTCCCGTCGTACAGGAGCTGTGTGACCGAATAGGTATCATCAACCAAGGTAGGCTCATCGCATTAGGCACGGTGGATGAAATTATCGCTCAGGCTGGAACGAAGACTTTGGAAGAGGCGTTCATCGCAATAACTGGCGGCGTTGAGGAGAAGGAGCTTTTGGCGTGGAGGGAGCAGAGGGGTGCCAACACCTAAATGGCTTGTAGTTGCGAGGAATGAATATCGTATCCGCACAAGCAGCATACGGAAGATAAGACCCTACTTTCCCATTCTGGTTATAGGGCTGCTAGCGGTTTATGTGGCGTTCATTGCGCCAGCAGTCGTTAGCCTGTTCATCGACGACTTCCTCGCTTTCTTCCTATCCCAAGCTGCTGTAGCCATGGTGCAGATCACACTGTTCATGATTTTCTTCTACTTCATAATAATTCCAATCACCAACACGTTGAAAGAGGTGCAGACGGGTCAGCTGGAGATATTTCTCGCAGCCCCCATAAGGCCGAGCGACGTTTTGCTAGGCGAGTTTCTGGGCGTGATGCCTTTCTACGCCATCTTCGTCACGGTGATCACTGGCTTTTTCACGGCTGTTCTGAATCCTCTGGGGCTGGACATGGTTCAGATAGCGATAATCATCATAATCTTCGTCGTCACGTTTTTTTCCGCCCTCTGGATCGGCACAGTGATCGCCGCCCTTCTGCGAACAAGGTTTGGAAAAACCGCCCGTGGAAGGGATATTGGAAGAGCCCTCGCCTTCGTCATTGCTTTACCCATGATCGCATTAATGTACGCAATCATGGGTGGAGGCTTGCTCGAAGCCCTTGCCGATCCTGGGACGAGCGAGATGGTCAAAGCCATTCTCAGCGTGTTGCCCAGCTCCTGGGGCGCGGAAGTTGTCGTCGGCTTCGCCTCCAACCCAGGCAACATCGGTGCCGTTGGTTTTGAGACGTTGACCCGACTCGGGGGTCTTGTCGCCTTCTTCGTTTCGGTGCTGTGGGTGGGCGCGAAGGCGGCGAACCGCGCCTACAGCCTTGAGCCCGCAACCTTCGTAGCTTCTAGGGCTAAGCCGGACGGGGCGTTCTATAAAACCGTTAAATATTTGGGAGGCGGCGGATCGTTCGGCGCTCTCTTAGTATCTATCTTCAAGGACTATGGTCGGAGGCTTGAGAACCTGTCAAAGATCGCCTATTTCGTGGGTCTGATCGTTATGGTTAACGTATTCTTTGGCGCGCCTGAGGATCCCGAGGATGTAATGGTAATGGGTCTATTTTTGATTCCGATGCTTGCGGCGGTGGTGGCCAGCGAAGTGACGTTCCGAGGGAAGGAAGGCCTCCACATCTATAGGAAAGCACCCTCCGGTGTGGTAAGGTTTGTCAAGGCGAGGTTGGTGCAAAGCTGGCTGGTGGTGGTTCCGATCGCGGCTGTGATCATAGCTGTTTCAACGATCCTAAGCCCAGAGACTTCCTTCGTTTCTTTGTTGACTAACACCGGATTAGTGATTCTAATCGCTGCGGCGAACGTGGCTTTCGCTCTCGGCTTCTCTCATCTGATACCGGCCTTCTCAGAAAAGGAGGGAAATTACATGTTATTTTTGAACGTGACGATAATCAACTTTGTTTCGATCGGGTTTTTTATTGGTTTAAGTCGCGTTTTACAGTTAGGCCTTTTTTACACCTTGTCGGTGCAAACTGCGCTGATTTGGCTACTTGGGGTTGTATTCCTTTTGCTTGGAAAAAGAAATCTGAGCAGAATCGAATAACGGAAAAAGGAAATCTTCAATAATGGTGCGGGTGGGACTTGAACCCTACCCAGCGTGGAGATATCCCCCGCAAACTCCCCTCTTTTTTGTCATGATTAACTCTACATGCATTTAACTGGTTCTTTAAAGGCTCCTGGAAGGGTTCAAACCAACACCCATTTCTTTTTGCGCGCGCATTTGGGAAAAGTTAGCATCCGACTCGATTTGACAAACAACGCAACGGAGTAGTTTATGGTTGGAAAGCGAAGGGAGAAGGTGGACGCACCTTGAAAAGCCTCTTCTTACGCAGCTTATGGTAGGTCTCGTAGAGTTTCCGTGAGAAGCCGTTTTGTTCACATATCCGCCTGTACACCTCCGCCGTCTTGGTCACCGTTCTCTCGTATGTTTTATCAATGTCCACGTCGACCAAAGCGAAGAACGGAGTGTAACCCAAGCCCCACTCGTAACCATGGAGAAAAGACCACCAATGATAAGCGAAAACGTCCACATTGTCCTCGTTTACCGCATCGTACACCTGCTTCAGATGGTCAAGCATAAACTTGACCTTCATCTCCTCGTCCCTCGTGGGAAAACCGTTCTCTATTATCGCAATGGGCTTGTGATACCTCTCGTAAAATCCCTTTAGGTAGCGTCTAAGCCCTTCAGGATTAATCTCAGATTTGACGATAGAACCTTCCTTTGAAAGATAAATGTTGACGTAGTAATCAATGCCCATATAGTCCATTTTATCTTTTAACGAGTCTGGAACCAGATAAAGCATGGCATTCTCGGCAGTTTTACACATCTGCACGTTGTCGGAGTCCGAGGGGTCCTCCGGAAAGATGATTGGAGTGAAATGGGAGAACCCGACACTAGCCTTGTCATCGTTTTCGTGGATAACCTTGTAACAGCTGGCCAAAGCCTCGACCAAGTTATGAATACACGACAAAACTTCGTTCATGTCACTGTGACCAGGAGGAAATCCAGCTTTACCTGACATATACGAATTAATAGCGTAGACCGCTGGCTCGTTAATCACAACATAATAGTCTATGTATTCACCCAACTCGGAACTAACAAAGTCCACGTACTCAACAAACTTTTCTACGATCTTCTCAGAAAGCCAACCACCATAATCATGAACCCACGCTGGGTTAGTGAAATGATGTAAAGTGACAAAAGTTTTGACTCCTGTCTTCCTCAAAGCATTGAAATAATCATGATAAAATTTCACCGCCCCTCTATCAACTATACCTTCCTTCGGCTCGATTCTTGCCCATTCGATTCCAGTTCTAAACGCACTTAACTTCAGCTTGGGTATGAGTTCAAAGTCTTCTCGATAAAGCGTAGAGTGCCTGGCTGTCCATCTGAGGCGTAAGTCGCATATGGACCCTCCAAAATGTTGATAATCAGAAAGACAAGTACCCCACAAAAAATTTTTAGGAAAAAACAGGAATTCACTTTCTTTCATTTCCACTAGACCACCATGTTGGTGGTTTGTTCTTATGTATTTAATATTTGTTTCAATAGAGAAATCCTCTGAGCGACATGGCAAATAAGGCATTTCAATGTGTACGAAAGGGATGTGCGCCACAACGTTTAAGGGTAATATTGCAGATGTGGTTTAACCCGGTTTAACCCGGCAACTACCATAAAAGAGGGGATGGACATAGATAAATTAGGTGAGAAAAAGCTGATAATCGACATTCACGTCCATGCACTCGTACCTGAGACCCAGATTTTGGCCGAAATGGAAAAGGCTGGAGTGAACCGCAGTGTTTTGCTGTTCGTCGACACGGATCCCCTGGATGTTGAAAAGCCCGAGATAAAAGAAAAAATGAGAAGACGCTTCAAGTCAAGCTCCTCTTTATCTCTTCCAATCTTATGGAGTTTCCAGCCAATAGAGGAAATAATCAAGAACTTCTTTCTTGCCGCTGTTGAATACTATCCCCATATGAAATCCTCAAATTTAGACATAGCAGAGCTGGTGAAAAAACGTCCAAGTCGATTCATCGGATTCGGGTCAATTAACCCCAACAAGGATGAGGAATACGTGGAGAAGAAGTTAAAAGAAATCAGCGAGCTTGATTTGAAGGGAATAAAAATGCTGCCAACCCTTCAGTTTTTCAATCCCACCGAGAACAAGAATTTTGAAACAATGTGTGAATACTGCGAGAAAAACAGGAAAGTTCTTTTGTACCACACGGGTTGCGACCCCGGACCCTGGGAAATACCTGAACTATCCGAAGATGCGAATCCCAAGTATCTGAAACCAATCTTAGAAAGGTATAAGCCAAAGATAATTCTCGCCCACACGGGTTGCTACAGCGCCGTTAAGCCAGGATTATGGCTTGATGAAGCTTTGAATTTAGGGAAGGAATTCGATAATGTTTACTTCGACTCTTCGGCTGCCAGCTACATGATATACACGGGTAAGGTTATTGAAAGGATTAGGGAAAGCGTTGGCATTGACAGGCTGCTTTACGGTTCAGACTATCCAGTGGTGATGGGAAGCGACATGCAATATGAGGTTAATGTGATAAAGAACTGCCAACACCTGACGGATGAAGAGAAAGACAAAATTCTAGGTTTAAACGCCGCAAAACTGCTAGGCCTTAGCAAATAAAAACCGAAAAAATGGCGAAATCCTTTAGCAACTTGCAACCCAGTCTTCTGAAAACCATATTAGTACGTTTTTGCTTCTCTGATCTTGAGAGAAGATCGAGCGATGGATGTTGTCAACAGACCTAGGGTTTCGGGATTCGTAGCCGGGTTATACGTTGGAGTGGTGGTTTTCGTAGCCGCACTTATTGTATTCTTTACTTATGCCAGTTTCTTCACGCCTATGGGAATCCTAGGCTTGACAGCTGTTGTTGTGTTAATCTTCGTGGAGGCTATCATGCTTCTCATCTTAATTTCCATTTACAGAACAAAGTACATTTTAACGAACAAAGAACTCGTCATCAAGACATCCAGACTCATCGGAGGAAGCAAAAGCATTAGTCTAAGGGACATAGTGCACGTTGAAAAGACGCTCATACCCTTTGGTCTCAGGCTTTTCGGAGCTAGCTTCCACGGAGGATACTATCAAATTCCAGGACTTGGAAGAGCCTTCATGGCCATAACCAACTTCAACGACGGCGTTTTGATAAGAACGAAACGTGGAAACTACATAATAACTCCAGAAAAACCTGAAAACTTTAGGGAAGCCATCAGTGACGCAGTGAAATCGCTGCAAACCCTCGTTTCTCAAGATTAATGACCTGTTTTTCAAGTTTTTCATCAAGAACCGGGAGATTTTGAGAAATGCATAAAAACTTCAAGAGGAAAAATTATGCGAGGTTTGGAGTGATGGCTAAGGGTGGTAATGAGGAGCCAGTTCTTTCCAAATTTTCCAAAGTAGATCAGATCGGAATTGTTGTGAAGGATGTGGAAAAATACATGAAATTCTCTGAAAAAGTGTTTGGAGTAGAGCCATTTCCAATAGTGGAATCCGCCATAAACTCTGCTAAACTGAAGATTGTCTTGTTTGAGTTGGGTGAAGTGGAAATAGAGTTGATTCAGGTCGTTGAGGGAGAATCTGTTCATTCCAGATTTCTTGAAGAAAGGGGCGAAGGGCTTCATCATTTGGGTTTCTTTGTGAAAGATATAGAAGAGGAGTTGGCTAGACTAGAAAAGGAGGGAATCAAAGTATTGGAAAGGGGCGAAGTTCTTGGAACAGTCAAATTTGCTTATCTAGACACGGAGAAGACTTTAGGCGTTGTTTTGGAATTAATTCAATATGATTAATCAAACGAAATTTTCCTAGACCCAAAACAAACAACTGGGCTAAGACAGCTTTGCAGCTCTTTTACGAGTAAGTGTGATCTGAAATCCTATCCCTCCAGTAATAGTATCGATAGATTAAACAATATAAGTACACGCAGACGCTTTTACAAGGGGGATTTGTATGGCTCGTTTAACTGGTGGTGAAGTTCTGAAACGTTATCTCGTCCAAGAGAACGTTCGATACGTGTTCGGCGTACCTGGAGACCAATTATACCCTATCCTAGACGCCATCTACAAGGACAAACGCATCGACTTCATTACAATGCGCCATGAAGCTGCAGCAGCTCACGCGGCAGACGCTTGGGCACGCGTGACCGGAGAACCAGGAGTCTGCCTCGGAACAGTTGGATCAGGAGCAGCAAACTTGGTTGGAGGAGTTTACCCCGCCTTCGCAGACAGCATTCCCATGATCGTGATTACAGCCCAGAATCAGGCATGGCGTTCATACCCAGACCACGGTTCCATGCAAGCCCTAGATCAAATTTCACTCTTTAAACCAGTCACAAAATGGAACGCCTTAGTCTCCCACTGGAGCCGCATCCCGGAACTAACCCAACGAGCCTTTCGCATAGCCACATCAGAGAAGCCAGGTCCGGTCCATCTCGATTTTCCCGCAGACGTCCTTTTTAAAACTGGAGATGAGAATGAAATTAAAATTGTTCATCCCTCAAGTTACAGACCCACCGAGCGACCCGTTGGAGACCTTTCGTTGATAGACCAAGCCGCCATGATGCTTGTAAAAGCCAAATTGCCCCTTATCCATGCTGGAGGCGGGGTTCTCCGGTCAGGAGCCTCTAAAGAACTCATTGAACTCGCAGAGTATTTGCAAGCGCCAGTAACTACTTCGATGAGCGGTAGAAGCTCCATTCCAGAGGATCATCCTCTCTGTCTCATCCCAGCTTCTCCAGGCACTGGGGCGCTTGTCGCTCAGGTTGAAGCTGACGTCGTGCTTCTCGTTGGAGGCCGGCTTGGGGACGTAGAAATGTGGGGGCAACCACCTATGGCTTGGGGCGACCCTTCTCAGCAGAAGTTTATTCAAATAGATATCTCTAGCGACATGATTGGACTTAACCGTCAGGTAGAAATTGGAATAGTCGGAGACGCAAAATCAACCCTCCGCGTCCTCTTGGAAACAATCAAAAAATATACCCCGAGGAAAAGGGAGCGCGAGTCCCTTCAAAGTTACAAGCAAGTGGAGAAACAGCTCCAAGGATACGACTTGGAAATTCTTGAAAGTTCTGCGATCTTGATGGATCACCCTAAGACATGTGTCTGGGTTCTCTGGTGGAAAGTTTGCATTGATTGGTGTCAAGTTCTGACTAGTTCAATCATGTTGATTTGTCCAATAGATTGCAGTGTCGCATGTTGTTATGCCGCACCACCCTTGTGTCCCGTGTGCATTACAATCTGTGGTTATGGATGTTTTATTGCTATGCATTATGGTGCTGATGCATTTTATAACTGGTGTGTGAGTACTTTCAACTGTCTCGTTCATTGGTTAACATAGATGTAGACTGATGAGGAACAGCAGAAAAAAATGGTGGGAGAAGAAATGGTATTGGGCGCTTTGCATCGTATTAGCCTTGGTACTCGCTCCCGCTACCACCTATTTTTTTTTCCCCGAAACGCCACTAAGCATGTCTCTCATTGAGGGCATAGCTACATCTTTAGGCGTTTTTTTCGTCTATCTTGCTCTCTTTGGGAGGTTGGGAAAGAAAAGGTTCAACGTACGGAAATTGCGGCGTATAGGTTTCATATCCAGCGGCACAGGGCTCGGGTTAATGATATGGTTTTCAGTCGTTATTCCGCTGGCCTTGGATTTCAACATCCCCGCCGAAATTGTAATTTTGTTGTTGTTCGTTCTGATGGTAGTCTGCGCCTTCATTGTTGACACCATCATGAAGCGGAGAGACTACCGACCCTTCATGGAATGAGGAGGAAACATTTAAGGATTACACAAAAGTGGCTCCTTTTTCTTTTCTGCTTAAAGAGCGTATTCCTCAAGGTTTAAACCTAATCCCGAAATCATCGGATATCCACCGCGCTTTTAGAAAATGATTTGCCTGAATTGGGCTTAATCCCGCAAGAAATCCACAAAAATTGCTTTTTTAGTGAAAAGAAGTATTGTGGACGGGACGGGATTTGAACCCGCGTCCTCAGCGATGCCAACGCTGCGATCATTCCAGGCTGATCTACCCGCCCAAACACTTACCTAACAAGAAAGCTATTAAGCATTTTGTCTTTCAGATAAAAACTTAAAATGGCAATCCGCTAGACACAAAGGTTGGGATGATGCGAAATGGTAGTTATAGACGTCCATACGCACATTTCCAAGAAGGGATGCATTTCTAATGAAATTACAAAAATGATTGAAGAGACGAGTAGACGAACAGAAAAAATAACGCGAAACTTGGAAAAGCATCCTACAGTGTATCAGGCCAGTCCGGAAAACCTCATCAAAGACATGGATGAAGCGGGAATAGACAAATCGATCTTGTTAGCCGTTGATTATGGTTTGGCTCCCGGATTGTCAAAGCCAAAGGTTTCTATCGAGGAATACAACAAATGGGTCGCTGACGCTGCGAATCAGTATCCAGATAGGTTGATTGCCTTCGTCGGAGTGGACCCCAGAAGGAAAAACGCGGTTGAAATATTGGAGAAGGCTGTTCAGGAGTGGGGTATGAAGGGGTTAAAGCTCTACCCGCCTTGCGGCTTCTATCCAAACGAGAGAGTTGTAACGCCCCTCTGGGAAAAGGCGAATGACCTGGAAATTCCGGTGATGGTTCACAGCGGCCCAACGTTTCCTCAATTAAAAATGAAATATTCAGAACCAATTTACTTAGAGGACGTTTTGGTCCGTTATCCCAACCTAAACATAATTATCGCCCATTTGGGTGGAGGCATATGGACAGAAGAAGTTATTGGACTAAGGCGGTTGAGGAACAACGTATACGCGGATATAAGCGGCTGGCAGGACCTAGTCTACGCTGATAAAGAGAACGCAATACAAAGACTTGTACACACCTATAGTATTTTGCGATCCAAGTGTCTTTTTGGAAGTGACTGGCCAGCCTTTAACCCTCAAGTAAGCCATAAAGAATGGGTTGATATGATAAACGGTCTCGATGTGGAGACCAGGTTGAAGAAGAAGCTTTTAGGTGAAAACGCTGAAAAGGTACTTAAACTATAGATGAGGAGGAGATGGGGCCGGTAGTCTAGCACGGTTAGGACATCTGCTTGACGTGCAGAAGGTCGCCGGTTCAAATCCGGCCCGGCCCACCAGCGTGCAACTGGTCTACCATAAGTTTATAAGGAAACTCGCCAACTGAATGGATACGCGAGAATTAGAATTCTTGGAGAATGCTAGTTCCTCGTCGAACTACTAATAGGAGGTGTAATTTGCTTGTCGTATAGAGAGAGCCGAGAGATGCATAAAGCAGTCTGTGCTGATTGTGGCCAAGAATGCGAAGTTCCATTCAAACCCGATCCCAGCAGACCAGTTTATTGCCGAGATTGTTGGGCGAAGAGAAGACGATCAAGACCTAGATATTAAGATTCATCGCTGATTCACCCAGTTGCTAAGCCCTTTGCGTCAATTTTCTCAAAGATTTTCTTTTATCTTCTTTGTAATCTCGTCTAAGTCTTTCCTCGCTGCCTTTTCGAATCCCGTGGGTCCTAGCATGGCTCCTATTAACTTTGATATCGCGTCTCCCTTAAATCTGGGTATAACGTGAACGTGAAAGTGCGTCACCGATTGGCCAGCAGCCTTTTCATTAAGCTGAAGAATGCTGATTCCCTCGGCGCCAACGGCCTTCTTCACCGCAACGTTGATCCTTTTAATCACAGCAAACAGGTCGGACAAAACCTTTTCAGGAACATCATAGATGGTTTCCCAATGTTCCCTAGGAATAACCAAGGTGTGCCCAACTTTAGCTGGATACAAATCCATGAAAGCCAAAACGTTGCCATCCTCATAAACGATACTCGCCGAATTCTCCCTAGACACTATTTTGCAGAAGCTACAAGACTCGTTCATCTGTATCTTCCTCTTCCATGGACTAGCCATGTTGTTGTACTCTCTTTCCCAGCGCTGATAGTTATTTCTTTTCCTGTTCTAGGCAGTAGATAATTAAATGAGTGTTCTTCTTGAATGACTTGAAGTTGGGAAAGGCAATGCAAGAAGCGGACTTGCGGAAATTGACAGCACTTGTCAAGGAAATCTTGAGAAATAGAAGAGTCTTGGATATTATTGATGACTTGAAAGCGCAACTTCTGGAAACCGACGAACCTTTCGTATGGGCAACCTTACCTGAAAACTTGATCGGTAAAGGGTTTCCAACGGGCATCCGATCCGCATGGATTTTTGTCCTTAGACCCCACTATCGCACCTCTCCCCATTCTCACCCAAACAGCATTCAACACACCGCTGTCGTAGATGGTGACGGACAGGCAAAAATTGGCAACCAACAAGTTAAACTCGAACTCTTCAACCCCACCGATCCCCAGCCAATCTGGTACGTCATCGAAAAAGGTGTCTCCCACGAATTTGTGACAGGCAAATCCCCTGTTGTGGTCATATCTTTCCACACCTGCCCTGCCGACGACTTGGTAGAAGTCGAAAAGGAAAGCGGAAGGAAACGACTCTACGAAAGAAGAGACCCGTACGTTAACGATTTGACGAATATGTAGGCTTCCACCACAAATACACCTATACCAAATCTATGGAACAAAGACTTATTCTACTTTCCTATTGGACATGCTTTCATACATTCATAGCAGTTGTAAAACGTGCCATAGGTCATCGTTTGCCAGATTTCCCACAAGAAGGGTTCTCTTGCTGCTTCCCAAACTTCGTCTACGCTCTTTCCAACCAAAGACGGCACGAACCTGATCAATCCTGGAAGGGCGTATTTCAAGATTACCCTCGCACATTTTCGCACATCAACATTTCCGTCTTCTGTTATTGCTTCTGCTGGGCAAGCCTTGATGCATTCGCCGCAATTGTTACAGATTTTCTCCACGAATCTCTTGTCTGGCTTCAAAGGAGCTGTCGTCAAAACAGCGCCCAACCTAACTCTTGGACCGAACCTTTTGGTTAGGAGAAGTCTGTTTAGTCCCATTTCGCCCAGTCCAGCCTCCACGGCCGCGTGCCTAAGAGAAACGTCTCCAATTAATCCCTGCGTTTCTTTACTCATTTTGATGGGTAGGTAAAGGGGCAAGGAAACGGCTAGAAAACCCTTGTCCTCCAGGAACACTGATAAACCATTAAGAATTCTATCCAGCTTGTCGTAGACGCAATGGGTGTCAAACTGAGCAACTCTGATATTATTTGAATTGACAGCGGCCTTGGAAAGCCTGCAAGCGACAACCACAACAGAACTGGCGTTTGGAAGAATCCTCTTCCCTTCCTTTTCCCACTCTTTTAAAGCTTCGATGGAGCAGACTCCAACCAGGTCACACCCCAAAGCCTTCGCATGATCCTTAACCATTTCAGTTAACTCCAACCAGGTCGCCCCTAAGAATTCTGTAAGATTATAACAGCATTCTAATAAAGTTTCGATTTTTCTCGTTCTCTCCTCAATTCGTTTTGGGCGCGTCAGTTAGGACTTTGGAACGAAAACGGAGACGATGAAATATCAAAACAGCAACTGTTACTAACAAACAGCCGCCGCTCACCATGCTCAAAATCCACCAAGGAAAGGGGTGCGTAAGCGATTCGTAAGCGTAAGCTGCTGGTTTCCAAGTCCAATTTTCTGGTGCTTCAACGACACCGAACCCGTCGTCACGGTCCGTTAACCTGAACCAGTATATGGTGTCTAACCAATCGAAATTGTTTCTCGCAAGTCTGAAAACCTCAAGCAAATAGTTCGCTATTTTATCCCTAGAAAGATCGTTATCAGTGTAACCCATTTCACTAAAGACAACTCGCTTGTTCCGATCACCATGGTTTTTCATGACATCGTAGACTGCTATGTTTGGCTTAACCCAGTTCTGTCTTGATGGTTTTTCCTTGAAAATGTAGGGATGCCAACAGGCGACCTGGAAAAAGTCGTCAGAGTTCGTGCTAGGCCATTCGCCGCTTTCGATGTTTTTGTAAATCAAATCTAAGAAGACTTCAATGCCGTGTATTCCGTTTCCGCCTGGCCCGAGGCCGCACATCACTGTTTTCGCATTGGGGTTGCTTGCATTGATTCCCCGTGAACCATAGTATAGCAGGTCAGTTGTTATGTTAGCGCTTTCTTGGAGAGAAAACCATGTGTTACTGTTATTCTCATCATATCCTGGAGGGTGAAGATATGTGTGAAGATTGTACTCGTTACCTATCTCCCAAACGTTTATTTCCTGAAACTCTCTTGCCAAGGTTTCCCAAGACTCTTCATAGGCTTCTAAAAACCTTCTATAGGTGGATCCTTCTGTCATGTTCCTACGAGGGACGGTCTGGTGGTCTTCACCTACAATCCTCATCCAAGAAGGAAAATCTTGTGCGTAACCCATAATCTCCATATCCAGCGAGGTTGCCTTATCGATAACCTGTTGCACAGCATCTCTTACGGTTGAATTGATTTCTGTAGAGTTTAACATTAGCCTGCCCTTCCAGAAAGACTCTCGAATTTTCCGAACTCCAAGAGAATCCATTATCTCAAAAGCTCGGCTGATGCTAAGGTTCTCGTACAGGCTCCTATATGTTAGTGCCTCGTGCATTCCGAACAAATCTGGGTCATATCTAGATTTCAACCACATGACAACGCTTGCAATAAACATGATCGATAACAATGACAACAGCAAAACCAAAAATAGAACGATTTTTTTCCTCATTTCTATTTTCCAACCAAGTCCTTTATTTCTTACGCACATATGTTTTTCTCAAAAATCAGCTAAGTTTCTTCAGAAAGCTTAAAAACGCGTGTGTTAATCCTTTTTGACTTGGCGCCGAGGTAGCTCAGCCTGGGAGAGCACCCGACTCATTAACGCTGTTGTTAGGGAGGGTGAAGCTGAAGACCGGGTTATCGCGCGTTCAAAACTAGGGAAAGCCACAACTTCTCTAGGGAAAGTCGCGCCCTCGGCACCACAATAGTCGCGGTTGGAAGTTCTCAAGAACTACTAGGCTTAAACGTTATGACTAGAAACCCGTCAGACAGCTTTCTTGTGGACATCTCAAGCTTCATACCCACCTTAACCTTTTCCAATTTAATTCCCTCAAGCCACCCCATGACCCGGACCCCATCCCTAGTTCTTGCTATGGCAATGGTGTAAGGCGCATATCCATCAAATCCAGCAGGCCTATAAAGGGCATGCGTATAGGTTTCGAGGACCGCTTCTTTGCTCAGTTCCACCCATTCCACGTCTGATGACAGGCAGTGGGCACAGTCACCTTGGGGTGGGTAATACAGCCTACCGCATTTCTTACACTTCGTAGCGTAGACCTTCCCCTCATTCAACTTTTCCCAAAATAGGCGGGTTTTAAGCACGGGCACCTTATGGGTGAAGGTTATGGGTCTGGAGGTTATTGAAGGAAGTTCTTCAGTCATGGCGCTCATCTCCTGAGTATCGTTACATAAGCGTAATGACCTGTTCCGCCTATATTGTGTGCTAGGGCCACGTAGTTTTTAAGGGGAACCTGCCTCTTTCCAGCCTCTCCTCTCAGCTGCTTCGTCAGCTCGTAAATCATCGAACAGCCTGTAGCTCCCAAAGGATGTCCCTTTGATTTTAAACCCCCATCAACGTTGACCGGTATCTTACCTCCTATCTCGGTCTGCCCCTCATCTACAAGTCTACCGCCCTCACCCTTTTTACAGAAGCCCAGGTCCTCGTAGGCCATTATCTCAGCTATTGTGAAACAGTCATGGACCGTTGCGACATCAACACTTTGAGGAGCTATTTTGGCACGTTTGTAGGCCATCTGGGACGCCCTGACAGCGGCTCTAAGCCCAACGTAGTCGTGGCGTCTGCAAATATTTGAGGTATCTGATGAGAAGCCTATGGCATCCACCCACACAGGGGTTTCCACTTTAAGCTTCTTCACACTATCCTCGGATGCAAGTATGACGGCGGCTGCTCCATCGCTGATGGGACAACAATCGTAGAGTTTTAGCGGCCACGTTATCACCCTTGACCTCAACGCCTTCTCTATGGTTATCTCGCGTTGAAAATGCGCATGGGGATTCATCGCTCCGTATTTATGGGCCTTCACCGCAACCTTAGCCATCTGTTCCTCAGTCGTGCCGTACTTCGCCATATGCGCGGTAGCGTGAAGCGCATAGTATGCAGGAAAAGAAGTTCCGAAGAGATGGAATTCCCATAAATAGTTGCCTCCACGTCCACCCACAGCCATTGAAGTTGCTGTATCAACTTCGCACATTTTTTCAACGCCTATTGCCATCGCCACATCCACCTGGCCAGAGGCCACGTTTACATATGCCGTGTGAACCGCGGCGCTGCCTGTGGCGCAGGCGGCTTCAACTCGTAAGGGACCCTTTTCTTCAAGACCTGCGTACTCGTTTATTGGTACTGCGGGCATCAACTCGTAGGTTCTTGTTCCTGCGGTGCCGACAACGCTTAATTCCACATCCTTCTGCCTTATGTCAGCGTCTTCAAAGGCGTCCTTCACCGCTTCGAAGGCAATCTCTTGTATTGTAGCATCAGAGCGCACGCCGAACTTGGAATGGCCGACACCTATCACAGCCACCTTCTTTGCCATAATTTTCTCTCCTTCTTCCTAGTTTTCCGCATATCAAACTATTAAAGTTATTACCCTAATTTTTGGGAAAGGTTTTTAGAAGCCCCCTCTCAAACTTGTAGTTTGACAGGTCGGCGGCCGTAGTCTAGTTTGGTTAGGACATCAGCCTGCCACGCTGACGACCCGGGTTCAAATCCCGGCGGCCGCACCAATTCATTGCAT
>JREQ01000631.1_pt1 | contig 95664 bp, 93 predicted proteins | sample 210151 | NCBI WGS metagenome assembly JREQ01 (sample SAMN03019617, study PRJNA260268) | marine sediment metagenome | biome: Marine; feature: Sediment; material: Clay; isolation source: clay from marine sediments 31 meters below sea floor depth collected from... | place: New Zealand: Canterbury... | reverse complement strand
GGACTTAAGAAAGCTGTATGTCCAAAGGATAGGACGCCAGTAGACAACTACAAAATAGCTCTAGTCAAGGAAAAATAATCACTTTCATTGAGTGTTTACTTTGATACATTTTGCCTTCTTTGGCTTACATCACATTAGATTCTTATGTGTTAGATAATTCAAATAGCCTTGATTTGATTCAATAGAAGAATGTACTGAAACTTTAAAATCATTGTTGATGGCTTAATATGTAGAGAGAGAAAGGAGAAATGCTATACCTTCCTAAAGAGAAGGCTGTTCTTGCTCTCGTTGTCTCAAGCTTAATCCTTTTCGCTTTCATGCTTTTAGTGACCACGAACACTATTACCAATGTCTCAGCTGTAGAAGCAAATGAAGCAAGAGTTGGAGTTTACTGGGACAGTAACTGCACTGACAGAGTATTTTCAATTGACTGGGGGACTCTTACACCAGGGTTAATGAAGAGCGTCGTAGTCTATATTCGAAATGAAGTTGAAGAACCGGCGTATCTTATTTTATCGACGACGAATTGGAACCCGTCAAAAGCATCCCAATACCTAAATCTTGGGTGGGACTACTCTGGACAGCGGATGAATCTTGGTGAAACCCTCCAAATAACGCTGACTTTATCTATATCTCCCTACATAGAAGGAATATCGAGTTTCAGTTTTGATATTTTCATAAAGGGTTATCGTGTATCGCCTGTTGGTGGCATCTACATTCCAGTAAACAAACTTGAGTTGCTAGCTCCATACATTGGATTAACAATACTATTAGCTGTAGCTGTTATATCAGTAGGCTATGTTAAGAAAAGAAAGAGAGATACAGAGATTATCTCTTAAACAAACAATCAAAGAACCAGTTAAATGCATGTAGAGTTAGTTCTCTCCCCTCAAATCAATTAAATTTCTAGTCTCTAACAATGTTGAAAATTTAAACAGGTTCGTGTGTATTGTGTAGGAATTCCTTACATCCAAGCAAATGAAAAAACTTTATATTCCCAAATCTTAAATTCATTCACTTCTAAGGGATTAGAGTGATGTTATCTCTAACTAAGAAGTTACCTATTGCAGAATCTATAACAAAAGTGTAAGGGTTACAATTGAAGGTTGAAATCAGATGCGCCTCCTGTATCCTTCACCGCGGATATATGGAAATCAAAGAGGCAACAAACGACCCCTCCATCCAATTAAAGGCCATGTCCACCCTCCTAGATTTCCTAAACAAAGAATTCAAGCCAACCGCTAATCCTGCATACTTAGGCACGCAAAGAGACAGACTCATCAAAAAGATAACCGGCAACCAAGATCCCTACGCGGAAAAGAAGCAGATAAGCAATAAGAACGCCTTGGAAATGCTTCCGCTGACTAAGAATCTAGTTTCTAACGAATCTTCCAAGGAGTTGCGATTTAGGAAGGCTTGTTTGTGCTCTATTGTTGGCAACGTTATGGAATTTGACATCCCGGACAATCCATTTGAATATACGGATGTACAGAAGCTGATTCAGCGAGCTGAAGAGGACCTAGTCATCGATGAAATCGCCCAAATTTTCGATAAAGCCAGGAAGGCAAAAAACATTCTGTACCTAGCCGACAACGCTGGGGAAATAGTTTTTGACAAATTGCTTGTTCAAGAGTTGAAAAAACTCGGGGCTCACGTCACGGTGGCTGTTAAGGGTGGTCCAGTACTCAACGACGCTACAATGGAAGATGCCAAATACGTTGGGATGCATGAAGTGGCAGACGATATAATAAGCACGGGCACGGATGCTGTCGGTTTGATTCCCAGCGAATGTTCCGACGAGTTTTTAAGCGTTTATAAATCAGCCGATTTTGTGGTGGCTAAGGGCATGGGGTACGCCGAAACCCTTACAGAAATCGATCTAGCAGTCCCCCACGCTCTACTGCTGCGAACAAAATGCGGTACAGTCGCCAACTTCTTCAAAGTAAGCCTAGGAAGAAACGTTGCCAAACTAATGTTTTAAACGTTGGATGGAAATGAGGACAGATTTACCCAAAATACGCCTTGGATCAGATGTTCTTTCAGATTTTGATAAAGCAATTCGAAGGGAATGGCTTGTAACCAACGGCCTAGGCGGATACGCTTCCTCAACAGCACTAGGCATCAACACCAGAAAGTATCACGGCCTCTTAGTTGCTGCCTTTAACCCGCCAGTAGACCGGAGAGTCCTCCTAACCAAACTCGACGAAGAAATACAAATCGGCAACGAAACATACCAGATCGGGTCAAACGAGTTTAAGGATTGCATCAGCCCTGAGGGCTACCTGTTTCTAGTTGACTTCTCGCTTGCACCCATCCCAACTTACAGATACGCTGTACATGACTTTCAGCTTGAAAAAACCATATTCATGCCAAACGGAAAAAACGCGACCGTAGTGATGTACGAAGTCTTTAACCCCCATGAGAGTAAGGTATCCATACGCGTCTCGCCGTTAGTCAATTCTAGACACTTTCATGATGTAACGGATAAAGACAAGTTGGCTTGGAACTTTCTTCAAAAGCCCTTCGAGCAGGGGGTGACAATTCAGCCATCTGTTCCGCTGTCTACCTTAATAATCTCCTCAAATAGTGGAAAATTTTTCGCAGAGACCAACTGGATTGAAGAAATGTACTTCAGGGTAGACGCCTCCCGATGGGAAAGCTGCCTCGACGACTGCTTTCAGCCTGGATGGTTCGAGTTCTACGTTGCCCCTAAAGAGAGAAAGAAATTTTACATCCTTGCAACAGCGGGCAAAAGCGAGAATGAAGCCCGAAGCCTTTTTTCGTCCATTCATAGAAGACAGGGTGGAATCAAGGCTCTGTACGGTCAGGAATTAGAGCGCCGAAAAAGTTTGTTGACAAAATTTCAAGAGCGTTACGTTGACCTTGAAATTGAGGAATGGTTAAAGTGTCTCATCTTGGCAACCGATTCCTTTCTTGTGAACCGAAATTCAACCAAGAAGAAAACCGTAATCGCTGGTTACCACTGGTTTGAAGACTGGGGAAGAGACTCGCTGATCTCCCTTCCAGGATTAACGCTCATCACAGGAAGATTCGAAGACGCAAGAGAAATTCTGTTGACATTTAAGCAATACTGCCACAAGGGCGTAATTCCCAATCGATTTCCAGACAAAACAGGGGACACACCGGTTTACAACACCGTAGACGCCACCCTCTGGTTCTTTAACGCAGTTCTCCAATACCTCAAATACACAGGGGACTTTGACTTTATCCAAAAAGAATTATGGAACACACTGCAGTCAATCATTGAAAATCACGTTCAAGGCACCCTATACGGCATACGTATGGAAGACGACGGTTTAATCACCCACGGTCCACAACTGACATGGATGGACGCAACCGCGAACGAACGGTTCGTTACACCTAGAGGTGGAAAGGCTGTTGAAGTTCAGGCGTTGTGGTATAATGCATTAAAAACCATGGAACTCCTCGCGGCACGCTTCAACCAGAGAGAAGAAGCGAGAAAATATTCCGAAATGGCTGAAAAGGCTGGAAAGAGCTTTATAGAGAAATTTTGGGACCCAAAGAGAGGTTTTCTCTGTGACGTAGTGCACGGTGAGCAGGCTGACCAGTCATTAAGGCCGAATCAAGTGATTGCGGTTGCGTTAGACTTTTCTATGCTTGACAAAGCGATTGGGGAAAAAGTTGTTGAAATTGTTCGGAGAGAACTGTGGGGCACCTACGGGCTGAAGACCCTGCCTGACAATGATCCGCGCTACATTGGAGAATACTCCGGAGACTGGAATCATCGTGGCAACGCGTATCACAATGGAACCGTTTGGGCCTGGCTTCTAGGACCCTTCACAACAGCCTTCTTAAAGGTCAAGAATTATGATGAGAGTTGGCGAAGCTTCGCCTTCGAAAACTTTTTGCAGCCTCTCTTCCAAGAAGAGATTTTCAAAGCCGGCCTTGGAACAATAAGCGAAATATTTGATGGAAACTCGCCTCACCCGTCCAGAGGGTGCATCGCGCAGGCTTGGAGCGTGGCAGAACCGCTCAGGGCTTTCGTTGAGGATGTTACGCTGAGAAGGCCTCCATACGAGCAACAAGTTTTGGGGACTCTTAGTTAGTGGTAGATAAGAAATTATAAAAAGGGGAGAGATTACTTGCTTTGCGAAATCAGGAATCAGTTCAACATTGTAGAGGTCGCGTCATGACGGATATCTGCCTCATGTTTGAGGTCCATCAGCCGTTTAGGTTAAACCGCAATTTCCACTCTGACCTACTGGCTCGCGGGTCGGTGACGAAGAAGGATCTTTTCGACCTCTACTTTGATCATAAATTGAACCGTTACGTCTTTGATAGGGCCGCCAGAAAATGTTACTTCCCCGCAAATAATATTATTTTGGAGCAGATTGACAGGTGTAAGAGGGAGCGAAAGAAGTTTAAGGTGGCCTACGGCATATCCGGGGTTTTTGTTGAGCAGTGCGAGCGGTGGAATCCGGATCTTCTCGAATCCTTCAAACAACTCTTCGAATCGGGCTGCGTTGAGTTTCTGGATCAACCATACTATCACTCGCTTGCCAGCCTCCACGGGACGGACCGATCGGAGTTCGTTGAACAGATCAAAATGCACCGCCAGCTTATGAAAGACCTTTTCAATTGTGAGCCCACGGTTGTTGAAAACACGGAGTGTTTGTACAACAACGCCATAGCAAAGACTGTTGAGGGACTGGGTTATGAGGCTACAGTCACTGAGGGGGTTGAGCGAATTCTTTGGTGGAGAAGCCCCAACTATGTGTATAGGGCTAAGGACTCCAACCTTCGCGTTCTGCTTCGCAACTACCGCCTCTCCGACGACATAGGGTTCCGCTTCTCCTCAACCTGGTGGGAGGAGTGGCCGCTAACCGCGGGCAAGTACGCAAGCTGGTTGGCGGCAACCCCGGGGCAGGTAATCGTCCTCTTCGTCGATTACGAAACCTTTGGTGAACACCACTGGCCGGAAAGTGGAATCCACGAATTTCTAAGGTGGTTACCAGGTGAAGTGAACAAGTGGGATCATCTGCATTGGTGTACTCCTTCCGAGGTTGTTCGTCGACATGCTCCTGTCGGGGAAATCGATGTTTATGAGTACAACACCGTTTCTTGGGCGGACCTTGAGAGGGACCCCACTGCATGGATTGATAATCCTACGCAAACAATCTGCTACGAGTCTCTGAAAGAGCTGGAACAGTTGGTGAAGGGAACAGGCGATGAGGACTTGATAAGATTATGGCGATACCTCCAGATGAGTGATCATCTTTATTACATGAGTATAAAAGGGGGTGGCCCAGGCGACGTACACTGCTACTTCAACCCGATGGGCAGCCCCGTCGAAGCCTTCGCGGTTTATTCAAGGATTCTCTCCGACCTTGAGGCCAGAATCCTCGTAGAGCTAGAAAGACCTGAACTCGCGGCCAAAAGAATGCTGCGGCGACTTCCGGTTGGAAAGGGCTTCACCTTCTTTTACGAGTTTGCGCGGCCCACAGGGTTGACGGTTCAAAGTTTAGATGAATTTTATTCAACTCTGAAGACCGTTGACTCAAGCTCCATTAGGTTTCACATGGAACGCGGAGACTTTGAGCGTTGGCTTCGCTATGTGGTTGGTGACGATAAGCTTGCTGACAAACTGATAACCATATCGAATCAAAAATTGAAAGGCGAATCCCTGCGCAGAAAGATTCTTGCCACGATAGAAAGCAGAATAAAGAAACTGAAAGGAATGATTTTTAAGGCTTCTGCTAGAACCAAAAAGCGTGGGAGGCTGAAATAATTTGAATAAGGATTTGATTGTTGCACCGACCATTGGTGGTTCCTACGTTTACGCAGCCAACACAGTCGCTGCCTTCCTAAAGAAGAAAGTCTATCCGTATCTTCCTGCTCCTCCTCCACGTTTCGTGGAATTCAAAAGGTACACACCTGAGGAAGCTTTGAGCCTTAACTTAAATGAACGGTGCCGAAAGATTACCGCGTTATACGACGATTTTGTGAAAGGCCGCAGGTTTGACGCCATCATTTTCGGCGCTCCCAACGGCGGAATCGTAAACCTAGCGGTTGCCATGGGAGTGCCCTACCTTTGTTCCCAGTTTCGAGTTCCGGTTTTGATAGGGTCTGGAAGCAAGGATGACTTGGAACCATACGCAAAAGTTGTAAAGCTTTTAGGAAATCGCTGGACCGTTAGGCATCCATGGAGTTCGGTTTGCTGTCTAGTTGACCCGATCCATGACCGAATGGACATGGGAGTATACGCCCACGTTCGATCAAAATTCATCGATGTTCCACCAGCTTATAAAGAATTTATTGAAAGGCATCTTAACCCCAAAGGCACGCTAATTTTTGTAAACGTAACATATCCATGGACAAAATACCGCTTGGGAGAACGCACCTACCTGCAAGTCGGCGGCCTAGGAGAGGTAGCGCCAAAAGAATACCTTAAAGGCTCGGAAAGGCTGGAAAAATTTCTCGAAGTAGAACTGTCCAATCATCAGGACGGGTGGAATCTTCCAGACTACGAGCTTGTGCCAAGGCCTGAATCAGAATGGGGCGTAGAACCAGAGCTTAAAGAAGTCGTGCTAAAATACTGCAAACAGAGAGGTTACGATCTACTGTACCTGGAACATAGTCACCCAGCCGGGTTTAACATCCTTGCGGCTCATGCGATGCACATGAAACACACGGCGGACGGTGGAAGCTGCGGAGGATACTTCATCAACATTTTCTGGGCTCTCTGCCCAACTCTAGCCTTGCGGGCTAGACTTCTGAGCAGTTGGTTCACCTTCACCGACAGGGCTTCTCTAAAAATTGCGGAACAACAGTTTCGCCGTTTATTAAAGGACTTTCCCGAAGTTCCCAAGAAGGCGATTCTCGGTTACTACTGGAGCCATCCTGGGGCGAAGATTTTGGATGTCGTTCCCCCAAGCGGTTGGCTGGAAATGCTTTCAAAGTATATTCCTCCAGAAGAGATTAGAACTCCCGGGATTGCTGATCTGGAAAAGACGGACCACGACATTTTCAGATATGAGGATACGCTTTATGAAGAGAGCGAAAGACATGCTGGAAACGAAAGCCCATACAACGTCACGGTGGAAGACTTAAAATCTCTTCCAGCATTACGATCAGCGTGATAGATGCATTTTTGGGGGTATCACATACAATACACGTGCACGTGATATACTTAACAACAAGAAGTTGAAGATTTAGAGTCTGCGGAGAGCAACATGTGTCCTGATTTTGAAGGTTTTCTGTATTCTGGATTCATAATACTTATTTAAAAGTAACACTAGCATCAGATATAATACATTATATACTAGTAATTTCCAAATTACAAAACCGCGTGAAAACAAGATGGTTCGCCCTGTCAATATGACTAGAGAAAAACGGTGCGTCTGAATGAGGATCTGCATGCTGACCTGGGAGTTTCCGCCTAGAGTCGTGGGTGGTATCGCTCGCCACTGTAGCGGCTTGGCTAGAGCCCTCGCTCAGGATGGTCATGATGTGCACGTTGTTACGTTAGACTTTCCCGGCTCGCCAGCCTACGAGGAGATGGAAGGAGTTAAAGTTTATCGCACCGTGACAGAGCTTGGGCATCCAAACTTTCTCACATGGGTTCTTTTGTTTAACCACTTTCTCGAGAAGAGAATGGCGGATATAAGCAGACAGGTTGAATTTGACGTCCTTCACGTTCACGACTGGTTGACCGCCTTCGCCGGCATCTCCTTCAAGCGTCATCTAAAAAAGCCTATGGTCGTCACGGTTCACAGCACCGAAATCGGTAGGGCGCAGGGTCTCCACAATGCCGACTCATTCTCCATCGACGGAATAGAATGGTGGGCAGCGTACGAGGCGAGGAAAGTTATAGTGGCTAGCCATTCCATGAAAAGAGAAATTTGCGGCCACTTCCATCTGCCGTGGGACAAGGTTGAGGTAATTCCAAACGCGATTGACGTAACAAAATACAATGCATCTGTTGACAGGGGGGCTGTTAGGGCGCGCTATGGAGTTGGTTGGGGCGAGAAACTGGTTCTTTGTGTAGGACGATTGGTTCCTCAAAAGGGGACGGAGTACTTCATTAGGGCAATTCCCATGATAGCCCAGCGTCATCCCGAAGCAAAATTCATCATCGTGGGCGAAGGTTGGTGGAGAGATTACTTAGAGGGCGTCGCCCAATCCACGGGACAGAGATGGAAAATTCTCTTTACTGGTTTCATTTCAGACGCAGATTTGGTGGCACTTATGACCAGCGCCGACGTTTTGGTTGTTCCGTCCATTTATGAGCCATTCGGCATAGTTGCCTTGGAAGGAATGGCTACGGGTGTTCCGGTGGTGGCGAGCCAAGTCGGCGGCCTAGCAGAAGTGATAGAACACGATCGTACAGGAATTTTTGTGTATTCAAGAAGTCCTGAGTCAATTGCTTGGGGGGTTGACCGAGTCTTGTCTGACCCGGATCACGCTAGATGGTTAACTCAGAATGCTAGAGAAATACTCCATAAGACTTATAGTTGGAAAGCTGTCGCTATGAGAACTGTAGATGTTTATAAAGAAGTGGTGGGGTAGAATGCGCGAAGACCCTTCATTCGGCTTTTCATCTGGTCCTGAACTATCTGATGAACTACGCCTCTTGTGCATGCTACACAACATTGGGGCGACAGTGCCAGAAAGATCGTTGACCATCCAGCAAATTTCAGAATGGACTAAGATGGATACCCCAGCACTGCAGTTTCACCTTCAAAAACTGGTTGAGCTGGGCTACGTCCAGTTTATTCAAGCCGAGGGAATGGACAAGTATCATCTTACGCTTGATGGAATCAGAAAAGTGCTAAGCACTTACAGTTAATTTTCGTAACCTTCGCTACAACTTTTTCTCTTCTGCTTGAACTACCTCTTTCAGTTCTGCGGCGGCGTCTTCTGGAGGAACAACGTTTATGAACACTCCCGTGCTCTTCTCGAAACCAGCCCATATGGCCAGCCTAGGATAAACTTCCAGATGCCAATGATAGTAATCATGAGCCTCCTCGCTTGGCGCCATGTGAAAACCAAAATTATAGGAAGGATCATTCAAAAGCGAATTCAACCCACCGAAACAAGCCCTAAACGCTTTAGCTAAGCTGTTTATCTCCTTCTGTGAAACATCCAACAGCGTTGACTGATGTTTTTTGGGTAAAATCCAAAATTCTAAAGGGTGTACACTTGCCCAAGGCGCAAAAACGAAAAAGCTGTCGTTTTCCCAAATAAAGCGAGGACCACCCTTCTCTTTTCTCAGAATATCACAAAACAAACACTCACCGGTTTTCGTCCAAAACCTTCTGCATGTCCTTAACTCCTCATCCACAATCCTTGGAACAAAAGGAGTTGCGATAATTTGAGTGTGGGCGTGGGAAAGAGACGCACCGGCGTCACGCCCGTGATTTCTAAAAATTTCGACATACTTTACGTAAGGCTTCGCTGAAAGATCCTTTAGTCGGTCAACATACGCGTTGATAACGTGTACCAGTTGCGAAACTCGCGCCGCACCAGGATGTTCGTCGTGGCGAGGCGATTCTATGAGAACTTCATGATGACCCACCGCATTTGCGAGGACAGGGCTTTCTTTGACCTTTACTTTCTCCTTATCCGGAGGGGTGAAAGCTGGGTACAAGTTTGGTACGCATCTTATGAGCCAGTTTTTGTGGCGGAAACCGTTTTGGTCCCTATCTTTCCTAATTCCTCCGTTGGAACGAAGATAAACAAGGACCGCCGGAGGAGTCATATGCTCATTGTCAGGGCAGAGGGGACAAACGCCAACTCCTCTTTCCTCAGCCTTTTTCACAAAGTCGGTGGGTCTTCGCTTCCTTTCCTTGGCGATGACGACCCATCGATTTAATAAATAATCCTTCCGGACCTCATTGCTTGACATGCTTTCTCTTCTCTTCTAGGCACTACGTTCATGTGGGAGGCTTTTCAGACTTTTTAGATTCTAAAAGTTCCGTATAAAGTTGAACAGTTCTCTCCGCGGCTTGATCCCAAGTAAACCGTTCAAGAACCCTTTTCCGGCCTTTACGGCCAAGTTGCGCTTTTCTTTCAGGATCTTGTATGGCGTTGACGATCCCCCAAGCGATGTCAGCTGGGTCGTTTGGATTGATGTGGAACCCGCATTGATCTGGACCACTCGTAACGACGACTTCCCTCATTCCGCTGACCCCTGTGGCTCCAACAACCACGGGTTTCTCCATGCTCATCGCTTCTAACGTAACGATTCCGAAGGGTTCGTATAGGCTTGGATAAACAGCCACATCGCACGCTGCGTAGTGGGCAATCCGCTCCGCTTCTGGGATGAATTCGAAGCGGAATTTCACAACGTCTTGAAGACTTAAGTTGCGAACCAAGCCTTCCAAGTAATCTCGCATATCTCCGAGACCAACAATCACAAGTTTAGCGTTGGGAACCTTTTCTAAGACCTGAGGCATGGCCCTAATCAGTTTGTCTACTCCCTTAATCCATACGAGTCTCCCGATGAAAAGCGCCATCACGTCATCGTCTTTGAGTCCGTATTTCTGTTTCACTTCCTTCGCTTTCTCTTCATCTACTCGTTCAAGGCTGTATTTCTGCGGGTCCACTCCATTGTAACACGTTCGAATCTTCGCCGCAGGAAAACCTGCCTGTATAAGTTCATCCTGCATCGCATAAGAAACTGTTACGACCAAATCTGCCATCTGTGCGCCCCGAAGTTCTATGCTGCTTACGACCTCAGACCCATTGCCCAAGGTCCTTCCCTTTTCGTCGGAGTGCACGTGGAAAACAAGGGGCAAACCTAGTTCCTTCTTAACGGAGATGCCCGCAATTATGGAGAGCCAGTCATGAGCGACTACTAAATCATACTTGAAATCGTCTCTTCGGACAAGTTCATTGACCAATTTTGAGGCGCTCAAATAGTTGTATATGAGAACTTTGGAGAACAGCTGAATGCCTCTACCCCACTTCTTAACATCTTCTGCGACTACGTCTGGCAAAGAGTCGGATACGTCGATGTGGATGGGTCGATGGATCTCGATGCCTCGCAAGAGCTCCCTCGTTGGTAGACCACCCTTATCGTCATTCATGGTGAAAACGGTTACGTCGTGACCCAGCAAAACGAACTTCCTCGTTATTTCGGCGGCGTAGGTTCCCAAACCTCCAACAATCTTGGGAGGATATTCGTAAACTAGTAAGGCTATCTTCATTTTAGCTCGGCTCCGAAGGGCGTTGTGTTTTCCACCATCTACTTAGTGATTGATATAACTGGTATGAACGCTACTTGTATTCAAAAGTTTTCCTCAAAATATAATAATCTGAAGAAACTAATTAAAACGGTATTCTTTGGAGGGATATGTGTCACAATGAGCGGGAGTCAGGTTAGGAGGAAAATTCTGGAAGTGTTATGGGCGGCTGGAAAGCCGATGAGCCGTGAGGAAATAGCCCAAAAAATAGGGATAGGCGCCTCCTCGACCATGGGATACCTGCTCGGGCTTATAAAAGCAAAATATGTTTCTGTACCCCAGAAGCATTACTACGCCATAACAAATCTGGGCAAACAAGCGCTAGGCTTGCCAAAGTTCGATAAAAAGCTGGCTCTAAACATTTTAAGCTCTGTGCCTTTCGAAAAAGCCTTTCATTTCCACACAGGAATCAAGCAATATCTGTGCGTCTATGCAAACAGCCTCAACGACTTTTGTGACAAGATCCAAAAAATCGACTTGAAGTCCATTGAATTTCATGTCCCACGCAGAGACTTTGAACTCTGGCTCCGTGGCTTGGGGGACCTAGAATTGGCTAAAAGGATGGAGCTGATCCGTGGGATGAATTTGTCTGGGGAGAGCCTTCGGAAAAAAGTTTATGTGACCGTCAAGTCTCGGTGCGAAGAATTGGCGGAACTTACCAAGTAACAAGTCAGGCTTAGCAGAAGGCAACGAATCTTCCAGAGTAGATGGTCCTCAGAAAAAGAGGGAAGGTCAGGGTTAGGATTCTTTCGCTTCCACAAATTTGTCCTTCAACTTTTCCAAGACCTTGGGCAAAGTGGTGTATTCCATAGTCTCAGCGCTTAGACGAGCTGGCTCAAACTCCCCCATCCGACGAAGAGCAACCGCGTATTCAACAGCCTCACGACGAGCTAGATTAAAGGCCGGATCGTCAAACAAATCGCTTATCAAGGGATCGCCGTTGTCATCGCTGGCAATCTTACCATGGCCAACCTGAAAACCGAGGGCCACAATCCTTGGAGGCCCATCAAAGGCGGTGCATCTGCTGTCCTTCAATCCCACGGGCATCAATGGACCCCAGTGACTGCCGCGCATCCAACCCTCAACAAAGTAGGTGTGCATAAAGGGCACTAAAACCTCTCCAAGGGCTGGTAAGCCGTGTTGAGCCCTCACAATAGAGACAGGATCGTCCTTCCCCACGTATTTGCCTGCAATCAACGACAGCTTGGTCGTGCTAGTCGCAGCGCATACAAGATCGTCCCTAGCTCTCCATACGTGTGAAACCACGTAACGCCCAGGAGTCCCAATTAGCCCAATCAAATCATACATTTCTTCAGGACACTTCAAAACAACCTTCTTATTTTCCATCACGTCGAGAACTTCAAATTTGAAGCCGCCAGCCATGCCAGGGTCGATTACGAGCCCCGCGGTGTTGCTTGGGTCGGCGAATATTTTGAACATGGGATAATTGAAGGCACCTGGCTCCGTCTTGTCAGCCGCAAAGACAACGAAGGGGTCTGAGCCCCGCTCTTCAATTTCCATTTCAGCTACGCCGGGGCCCATTCCTCGAACGTTTCCGCTGAAGGCTGTTCTCAAAATGTCTTGGCCCGCGCCGTACAGTTTAAGGCTTCTAGCTTTTTCGGCAGCCTCTAGGAAAGTGTCCCAAGCCAGCTTGTGAATATCGGGGTTGTTTTCTCCCTTTTTATGTACCATGAGGAGTTCAAGGTCGTCTCCGGCATGAAACACGTAATAGCTGTTGATAAGCCCGCTTTCTTGAGCCCTTTTCAAACATTTTTCTCCAATGTCCAGTAGGGGCTTAGGTACCGTGTGGTGCCCAGCCAAGGAACCGACGTCGCATTTAATTACTGACACTGTAGTTTTTTCTGGCATTTTATGTACCTCCTAAATTTCAAAATCCGATTTAGTTTCTCTAACGGTATCTTAAAAGACTTCCTAACCTCGGGGTAAAGCCCTCTTCCTGCGCTTTCGTCAGCAAAACCGTTTGTAACGAAAACCAAGAGGCGCCCCCTGGTAAGCGTTCAGAAGGTGCCGCGCATAAAAGCATGTGCATAAAGGATTTTAAGACACGCTTCCAGAGGAAAACATAAGACTTACATATTTAGCGGGTGAAAAATGAATTTCTCAACAGAGGAGACAGGGATGAAAATTATATTTTCGGAAAAATGTTTGGAATATAGTTGGCCTGGACACATAGAAGGACCTGAGAGGGTTGAAAAAGCCTTCGAGTTTCTTAGACGAAAATACGAGTTTTTGGAGCCGAAGCCAGCCTCGGTGGAAGACCTACTGAAGGTTCATAGCAAAGAATACGTTGATTTAATAAAGAATGCGAGGGCGGGAAGCTATTTAGATGGGGACACGCCTGTTCCTGAAAATATTTATGAATACGCACGTCTTTCGGCTGGCGGGGCAATACTGGCTGCCAGAGAAAAAGGTTTTTCCCTCATGAGACCTCCTGGCCATCATGCAGGTATAAACGGCAGAGCCTTGGGCGCGCCTACGTTAGGCTTCTGTTATTTCAACAACATTGCCATAGCTGTAAGACGCTTGGGTTTGCCAACTTTGATTCTGGACATTGACGGCCATCATGGGAACGGGACTCAAGAAATTTTCTTGGGAGACCCTAAGGTTACATACGTCTCTTTGCATAGGTATCCGCATTATCCGGGAACAGGCCTCCGGTCTCAGGACAATTGTTTGAACTTTCCGTTGTCGTATCCAACCGGTGATTCTTTATACCTGAAAACTTTGGACAAAGCATTAAATCAAGTGGATATGGAAGGCATTGAGGTTGTTGGAATCTCAGCTGGATTTGATGCCCATCAGGGAGACTTGGCTTCGCTAGGTTTGAGTGTTAAGTGTTACCGAGAAATTGGTAGAAAGGTGGGAGCTTTAGGAAAATCAACCTTTGGTGTGTTGGAAGGTGGCTACATAGGCGAAAATATAAGCAGAGATTTACATGAACTTATCCAAGGACTGGAAGAAAGATGAAATGGAGCGACAACATGAATCATGAGTCTGCCGGAACTTGAAAGATTAAAAGAACATTCCTTCGAAATAGGCTCCATAAGGCCACCTTCAGAGGGTGGAAGCCGCTCCCTCCTCATAAGGGCAACCCGCAACTGTCCATGGAACCTATGCAAGTTCTGTTACGGCACCCCCTACAACCGAGAAAAGTTTCAACTCAGAAGCGTAGAAGAAATAAAAAAGGACATCGACACAGCAAAGGCAATCAGCGAGCTAGTAAAGGTTATAGCAAAAAAACTTGGAGGCATGGATTGGGCAGCCAGATTGATTGACTCATATTTTCTATACAACAAAGGCTTCATGGAACTGGACGAAAAAGAATCCAAAAATTTTCAAAGCATCACCAACGTGTTTAACTGGCTCCGTTCCGGCGCAAAAAGCGCGTTCCTACAAGACGCCAACAGTCTAATCATGCGTACTCCCGACCTACTTGAAGTGGTAAAATATCTGAAGCAAACCTTCCCAAGCCTGGAAAGAATAACATCTTACGCTAGGGCAAAGACCCTTGCCCAAAAAACCAAAACTCTAGAAGAACTTAAGGAACTGCGCAAAGCCGGCCTCTCAAGACTGCATGTTGGCTTAGAAACCGGCGACGACGAGTTGCTGAAATACATCAACAAAGGCGTCACCAGCGAAGAGCACATTTTAGCAGGTAGAAAAGCCAAGGAAGCAGGCTTCGAGCTTTCAGAATACTGGATGCCAGGCTTAGGCGGAAAAACTTGGTCAGAACAACATGCAAGAAACACTGCCAGAGTCTTAAACGAAATAAACCCAGATTTCGTAAGATCGAGAAGGTTTGTGCCTCGTGAGGCAACACCACTATTCGAAGAATGGAAGAAAGGTGAGTTTCAACTACTTTCACCCCATGAAGTGCTAAGAGAAATCCAAACGATGATAGAGAATCTAGAAATTACGGGCAAGGTGTGCTTTGACCACTACATAAATCCGGCTTATAGAATGGACTCTGGTTACGTTTGGTTGTTTAAACAAGATTACGACGGATACAAGTTTCCGGAGGAAAAGCCTGAGGTCCTAGACCTCATAAAATATGGCTTGAGGATTGATGAGTCGCTTTACACGCGGGCGGAAGATTTGGTTGAGATGTCGCTCTGACAATGCGCAGAAGAGTTAAACGTTTTTAGCTGTTCAATCAAAGTAGATATGGGAAAATCATCATGAACAAACTTGCAGTTATATCTGCCAAGATACCCGACGAAGTGTACAAGGAGCTTGCCCTCCGCATTCCCGAAGGAGAAAGAAGCAACTTCATTCGCGAAGCCATAATCGAGAAACTAGAGAAAACTCCCCGCCCAGACAAGATTTTTGAACTGGAGCAGAAAATAAGCAAGCTGGAAGCCGACCTTTCCGAGATTAAGAAGTACCTAGCCGAGCTAGAGGTCCTCACCTATGGTAAGGGTAAGGTGAACCCCCACACCTTTTGCATCGACGAAATCGACCACAAAATCGTGGACTACCTCCTCCAATATGGAGGGGCTACAACCACAGAGCTTGCGGATTTTCTGAAAACAAACCGATGGTTTGTTCTCAACCGTCTTAGAAAGATTGAAAGGTCGTCTAAGAAGCAGCTTGGAAAATCCATCGTTGAATACTACGCGGGAGAAAAGTCGGGTAAAAGAAAGGCTTGGTGGATGAGGGAAGAACTTGTTGAAGTCTAAATCCTTTTCCTCAGCCGAGAAAATCGTTTTAAGCCGTCGAATATCCCACTTTTTCTTGACCTATTTGGAGCCTAATAACAGAGGTATGTTGAAATCAGTGTTTTTCTGAAAACGCAACTGCGCTGCAGATGGTTCTCTCTGCAGATCGACCCCTATGTAGACCGCCTAATCCATCTAACATACAAGTTACGTGGCGGCGCACGGTACGTTTCTAAGGTCGCCAAGATGCTTGATGAAAGGTGCAAACTCGTGGAAGCAGGATTTGAAAAGCAGATGAATTTGATGGAATTCGTATCTTACCGCAAACGGAAATAGAGTCAAAGAGCGCGTGTAATTTAAAATAAGGGAATGTAGAATATTACATGAGTTGTAGGGGACGAAGGTAAATGTCAAAACGCTCCGTAAAAGCATATTTTGTTGCCACAGTAAAGCGGGGAACCGAACATGAGGTTGCTGAAAGAATTCGAAAGATGAAAGAAGTTACAGAGGTCTTGGTTACTTACGGACTGTGGGACATCGTTGCACGCATCGAAGCGGAAAACCTAGAACACCTGGACAAAATCGTTACAAACATACGCAAAATTCCAGAAATCGAACAAACCAACACGCTAATAGGCGCCTAAAAAGCCATTGAAACAAACATTTTCATCAAACTAGCGCAACAACTTAATTTGCATCAAAACGATCACTATGAGTGGGGAATGGGGCCCGTAGCCCAGCCAGGATTAAGGCGTCGAACTGCGTTGAGAGAGCAGTGCGCAAGCCTCCGGAGCCGGAGATCCGGGGTTCAAATCCCCGCGGGCCCGCCACTATTGGCTGTTGAGACATGCTGACGTGCGTCGGTCTACAATTGTTTTGTTGTTCAGAAGGCTGTTAGGCGTTGGATTTCTTGTTTAAGGCAGTTTTCACAAGTCCTGCTGATGTTTAAGCCCAGTTCTCCTCAGAAGACAGAGCGTTGACTGATACAGCAAGGCGTTTTATGTTCAACATATCACCGCTGCTAGAAGAGTAGACGGTTCTCAGGTACATCTTAACTTTACTCCCTGCGGTTATTTTGAGATGCTTCACTTTGTTTTGACCTAGGCAAGTATCCTGAGAGCTTCCCCCCACCATAAAAAGGGTGGCGCTACCCCTAGAACTGTTCATGAAAGGAGCTGGGAATACCTTTCTCTCCCTCACACCCAAGACAACATCCCTAATCACCATAAACCACCACCAAAAACCAAACCATCTATACACGGAGGATCGATCGAACCAAGCTTGAAGCGATCAAGTAGAGCTGAAGCCGATGTGGCGGAATATTTGGAGCCAAATAACGGTGGATGTTGAAAAGCGGAATGGGTAGCCATTAAATGTTTAAATATATGTTTAAACATTATGCTTCCCGGTGCCAGATTTTGACCAAAACAATAACGATAAGAGATGAGGTTTACAAGAAACTGTTGACAGTTAAAAAGAAAGATGAAAGCTTTAGCAAACTCTTTGAAAGACTTGTAGAAGGCATGAACCCTCTTGAGACTTTGATGAAGCTTAGGGGATGCGTCGAGTTTAAGGACAAGGAGAAGATGCTTTCGGAAATCAACGCTTTAAGGGCCGAGCGTAGGCTATGATAGTATTAGACACAGACGTTTTAATCGAGATCTTTGATAAAAAATCTGAAAAGGGCGATGAAGCCCTAAAGAAGATTCTTGAAAGCGGTGAAAACATAAGCATAACCGCTATAAACCTCCACGAGATTCTGTATGGTCTCCGAAAATACGCTAAACCCGTAAAGGAACTTCTGCAACTACCTGTACTAAACTATACAAAGAAGGACGCCAGCTTATCCGCCAAAATAGAGTTAGAGACAGAGAGCAGAGGAGCACCCATACGTAGAACAGACGCCATGATAGCCGCCATAACTATCAATGAAGGAGCAAGCCTCTACACGCTAGACCTAAAACACTTCCAGCCCCTCAAAGCCCTTGGTCTCAAACTGTTCCCCTAACGCGCGCCAAAGCAACCATTAAAGCGCGGGCTTGCAACATGTTTTCTAACTATTGTTAAACTTTCTCGACGCATTGGTTGGCTTTTTCAAGAACCCGCTCAGCCTCTTCGATCAACTGTGGATCTTGGATTTTGGGCAGAGTGGCGACGACAGTTTCATAAGCTGGTCTATAAATCGCCTGGTCAATGCGTGTCTCCCTATCCTTCACCGTCACATACCACTCCTCTTCCTCCACCGCCCTAACAAAACTTTTCAGCATGGCTAAAGCTCCCTTCAGCCTCAACTCCTCAGCCTTGCGCTGGCCAACAGTCTCCCTGACCTGCGAAATCAAAACCCTAGCCACAGACCCAGCCTCAAGACACAACTCCATCAGGTGCTGAACAGCCTCACCCACCATAAGCCTCTCACCCTTACAGAGCTCCCTAAAACGATCAAACACAAGCTTGTCAATCCGAATGCCAGTTTGAACCTTCACGTTGCCCTTCACCATTACCGAAACATATTACCAGTTAGATATAAGCCTAGGTAGGAGTCCACAGACAGAAAGAAAGAGAAAAACGTAAATAACTTAACAAAACGGTCAACTTGACGGAAAGAGAATAATCAACGGTTAAGAGCATAGACGAGTTTGATTAAATTATGACTAAAGGAAAGGCATACGCTTGCTGTAGAAAACCTAGAGTGAACGTGTTTAGAAACTTATTTTTGGACTTCGACAGTTACCTTGTAGTCTTCGACATCGTCAAACTCTAACATAACGTATCAATTCTCTTCAGACGACAGAGCGGTAACTGAGAAGGCAAGACGTTTTATGTTCACATATCGCCGCTACTAGAAGACTAGGACCAACACATTATTAGAACAATCGTAGTAAGATATATCTCTCTTTAAGGGAATGGGAGGGCGACCAATGATCGTGGTTTCGAATGCAACAGCTCTAATACATCTGTCGAGGATCTTCAAAAAAAGAGGGGTGTGAAGGCTCAGCCTATCTTACCATGGCAGTTTGATAGGGCCTAATCGTCTTTCCCGCCGTCTGAGGAACGCGCTTTCCACGCCGGTGAGGACTGCCATGACGCTGGCGGTTCCTTCTAATTCCTTGTCCACCCTTGCTCCCCAGACCACTTTTGCCTTTGGTGGAATAGAGCGTTTCATCAATTCTCCTGCATGATGGACTTCTTCAAGGGTTATGTCTTCTCCGCCTGATACGTGTATCAACAGCCCGCGAGCTTTGGTTACGTCTTCTACGTCGAGTAGGCGCCCGTTCAAAGCTCTCTCCACAGCTTGCTCTACTTTGCCGTCTCCCTTTCCGGCTCCGACTCCTATCGAGGCGAGCCCGGCACCCACCATGATGGTGCGCAAATCTGCGTAGTCCAAGTTGATTAGGCTCACAGCTGTGATTGTTTCGGTTATGCCTTTGACGAATTTTCCAATAGTTGTGTTGGCTACTCCCAAAGCTTGTCTCATGGGTAGGTTTCCAGCGATTTTGATGAGCCTGTTATTGTCTATGACGACAACGGTGTCGCAGGCTGATTTGAGTCGCTGTATCCCCTTTTTTGCTATTTGCATTCTCGCCGTTTCGATTTCGAAGGGGAGGGTAACCACGCCTATAAGCAAATGTGGAGACCGCACTGAAGAAAATCGTGTGCGTAGTTCCTCTGCTAAGGCACAGATGCCGCCGGTTCCGGTGCCTCCACCCAACCCAGCCAATAGAAATAGAATGTTTGTTCCAGAGATTTCCTCGACGATTTCGTTCATGCTTTCGTGCACCGCTTTCTCCCCTAGTCTCGGGTAGCCTCCGCATCCAAGTCCTTTGCATACTTTTTCTCCTACCAGAATTCTTCTGTCAGCCTTGCTAATGCTCAAATGGCTTGCATCTGTATTCATCGAAACGAGTCTCCCTCCGACTACGCCTTTCTGCTTTATCCATGATATGATGTTGCAACCGGCTCCGCCGATACCCACCGCCAGGACGGAGGGTCTAGCGACCCGAGCAAATTCCTTGATTCTTTCATGCTCCTCGGCAAGCAACGCATCTTTTTCTACATTCTCGGTCATTATCTCCAGCTCCATTTTCTGCATTTGTCTTTCCTCATCTTAGTACGTCAACTATAGAGTAATGGTAATGGTAAATATAAATCTTGCGTCTTACGACTTACGATGCATATTACGTTTTCCGATATATCTCGTTTTCCGAAATATTCCTTAAATCCTAAGACTCATTTAACGAGTCTTAGGTGACAGGTCGTGAGCAAAATAGACTTAATGAACGAATTCATGAACACCTTTGTGGGAAACGGCTTCCACCTGATCGTAAAGGACGATGAGAACCGCTTCTTAGTTCACACCATTGAGATAATACAGAAAATAGGCGATTCCTGTCCCGTCAAAGAGATTCCGGTAGGAGACTACTTCCTCCGCCTTTTGGCAACCGATGAAAAAAACCGAGAAGCATCCATCTTGTGCAACTGGAGCGAACAGCTCTTACAAAACCTATTGGATCAACACGTTCACGCCAAAGAGGCGGGGTACGATAAAATCGTTATGCTTAGAGCGTCGCCTAACGGTCCGAACAACTGGTTCTTAGCGTGGGGCAGTAGATCCATAGACAGTCCATCAGAAACGTTACGAAGATCCCAACCTTTGGCGTATATCTGTTAGCCACCCGCTTATGTCCCCCGTTTTCCAAAGGACTGCAATTATGGCTAGGAAGCATAAGCTCCAGCATAATTGCAGTTTCCAGTTCCAGGTTCCAAAGACGCTGTACTGAGGCGTCCATGTCCACTCTTCAAGATATAACTTTTCTTTATAGACGAAAAATATCCAATCGACCAGCGGCGACGACTAACTTCTAGTTATTTTCAATCCTTATTCTGAGTTCATACGTCTTAAATAAGATTTGTTTAGAACCCAACGAAACAGGTGAGATGGATTGTCTAAGAGAACGTTGAAGTCCGGAAAAGTATTTCGCCGATATTTGAACTCGAGCTGTATCGCCTTGAGGAGCGCTAAAGCACATCGGCGTCAGTCCGTCGGACAATAAGTCTTATATACGCTTTCCGTACAAAATGGGAGAAAGGCGTCGATATTCGGAGTTGATCAGTTGACCGAGGAAAGCAAGACTCAGTTCACGGCGTACGTTAGGAAGGAGGGGAGGATGACGGTTCCGAAGGGGGTGAGGGCCGCCTTAGGCATTAAGGAGGGCGACCTAGTGAACTGTACGATTGGGAAGGTGAAGGCTCGGTAAGCTAGGGATGCTCGCTCGAGGTATCATGGAAGGCTACTTGATTTGCAAGCCGTGGCGGACGGGGAAATCTGCACATACACTCATGGGATGAAGGTCAAGTTATTGTGGGAAAAAGAAAGATTCGGAAGGCGGAAAAGTGAGTGAACGTAGCGTAAAGAGGAAGATGCTGGCGGCCCGGGAGGATCTCGCTAGAAAGATGGTGGAGATAGCGGGACCTAAGGGGAGTTTATACGATTTTGTGAATGAAGTGCTCAGGCAGGTGGTGAGGGCGAATGACATGGGTCTGACACTTAAAGATGTTGTGGACGAGTATGGGGCTCTTGAGACCGCAAGAAAAGCAGGGTTCACCCTTGTAGCTGAAAGACTCTGGCGCGATATTGTGGACTGGGCATTCGCTAAGGGCAAACGTTGGATGATTCGGAAATGGTATGATACGGGTGAATGGTACGCTAAATTCTACTCAGCTAAGGAGCCTGAGGATCCATTGAAAGCCTTCGAACGCAACTTGAGAACGCTGATGTGGGATGTCTCCGAGTTTAACGTCGCCAAAAATGATTCAGACATTATTGTTCGATGCCTATGTGCGAAGTTCTCCCCTGCCTACACCGAGCTTTTCAGCGCCTTCCTAGAAGGAACCTTCAACGCCCTCGGCTACGAATGCGTGGAGAAGGGGATGTCGAAAGGCATTATACGGCTTATTTTCAGGAGAAAGTGAAATGTGTCCAACGGAGAAGAAACTTATCCGTGTGCCAGCTGACCTCGTAGCCAAACTTAATAGGGCGTCTAATGAGGCGGGAAAAGCTTTCTACGAATACATCGCGGAGAATCTGGAGCAGGCACTTAGAGCCCACAACTTGGGTCGCCCTCTGAAAGAAATTGTGGATTTCTACGAACTTATGGCGTTGCAGAGGACAGCCGGATCCGTTGTCATCCCGAGGGAGACCTTGAATTATCTTATTCAGAGGCTCTATCCAACGGAGGGAGAACAGCTACGAAAGAGGTGGATGGATGTGGGGGAATGGTACGGCAAGTACCTGCAAGCCAAGCTACAGGACAAGGATCCGGTCGAGGCCTTCGGCAAGCTTATGGAAGTTAGTCAATGGGACTTAAACGAGTTTGAGCTGAAGAGGGAGGGTGACACGGTGACGTTGAGGTGTGTTTCTTTTGTTCTTTCTGTGGAGGATACGGAGCTTTTGATGAGTTTTGTGGAGGGGGCTATGGGTTCTTTGGGGTATGAGGTGAAGGAGCGAGATTATGTGAGGGGCATAGTTTCCATGAAGTTTATCTATAAAAAGCCCTAAAACTGTCTGCAAATTCTAGTTTTTGTATACAAAAAGGATTTTCTGTTTACACTATTGTTAAATGGGATATCTTGCTACTTCAGATACGTTTAATCAGGAGAAGAGAAAATGCACAAGTTGAAGTCAAAAATATTAGCTATTACCACAGTGACGATCGTAGCTATCTTCATGTTAGCCTCTGTCATGCCGATCGCAAGCGCAACACCAACAATAACGTCCATTGATCCAACCAGCGGACCCGTTGGTGAGGAAGTAAGGGTTATCGGTACAATCGACACGGGAGGCGGAACCTACAATATTACTTGGGATGGTCAACTGCAAAACCTTGGTAGCACAGGCTACAACCTTACGACTGGACAATGTGCTGCGGGTAGTACTAATGTCGATGATACAATTATCGTGCCTTCCTCCGTCAATGGTAGCTATGGGATAAGAATAGGTGATATATACGAGGGCACGGTGTCCACAGCGTTTTTATTCACGGTAGAAACGGCACACTACATAGAGGCGGTTGTGCCTTCACCTCAGCTACAAATACAAGAAGGAGCCAGCGTAACGATCCAAGTGAACGTAACCGGAGGAGAAGCAAACACCGTCTACTCTGCGAACGTGACGGTTACAGATCCTGATGGTGGAACTTCCTCGGCTGTGGTTAGTCTCAGCAACACCACTACCACCGGGTCAGGATACGGCAATACCGCATATTCAGGAAGTTTCAGTACCGGCGCACACACAAACTACACTGGCACGTACGACATAGCGTTCAACGAAACCCTAGCAACAGGAAGCTTTTTCGTAGGTCTAACAAATGCCACAGAATATAATAGATTCCAGACGGTTGACACGACAGTTTGGGGCTACACTCCGGGACAAAATGTAACAATCGACATAAAGGATCCAAGCGATGTCTCAGTTACAGGCTATCCGAAAGAGGTGAACGCCACAGATGGCACAACAACCGATAATTGGTCTATTCTCAAAAACGCCTCACTTGGAATCTACACGGTAACAGTAACAAACGCAACGGGCACGTACCCGAAACCGATAGCCGACACTCAAACCTTTGAAGTGACTGCTAAAGGTATTTTAAGCGTTACCGAAGTCAATGCGCCTACTCCATCCCCCGCAAACCGCACTATAACCGTCGTCTGGGAATTTAACATCACCTATCCCGACAACTCATTTTACAACGTCACCGACTTTGAGACGATAACCGTTAGTATATACTACAACACCACGTTCGTCACGAACATAACTTTAACAACGGCAAACTGTAATCAAACAGCTCTTAAGTGGAACGCCACATGGACAATTCCTAAGGGTCAAACGGTTGGAATCAACTACAACTTTACGATAGTAGCAGAAGCCATCGTGGACAAGGAAGGAAACAGCGGACCGAGCGCAACTAATTCATCTAGCGCGTTCACGGTAATCAAGGCTGACTTAACCGTAGGAACCATAAATCTTGTAACGCCAGACGTGACTAACCGCACGTTAACGGCATCCGCAAACTTCAACATTACATATCCCGACGGAACAACATACTTCACGTCTACCGACCTCGGATGGGTGAACGTCACCGTATATATGAATACCACCTCCATCGAAAACATATCTCTAGCTCCAGCAGATTACGATTCAGCCTCGAAAAACTGGACTGTTTCATGGAAGATCCCGTGGAACGCCTCACTTGGAACGGGCTATACTTTCAATGTCACCGTCTACGCGGTAGAAGACACGATTGAACCGACTCCTAACAGCGGTCCAACCACATCTATTCCATCCTTGCCATTCGAGGTCAAGGCGGCTAACCTGACCGTGAGTGCTATCAACACTGACAAGGACTCCTACGGACGCGAGGAAACCCTAACAGTGTGGTTTACAGCAACCTACCCTGACGGTAGCGCTGTGACCACGGGATCCGCGCCCATCAACATAACTATGGTCGACGGATCAAAGACAAACATCACAGCCAGTTACAAAGCGGCTAACGAACAGTTTGAAGCCACATATTACATCAAACATGACGATCCGGTTGGAACCTGGAACTCCACACTATTCGCCTTTAACTTAACTGATGCAGCGAGCAACACTGGTCCAATCGTCGACCGCTTCAAAACCTTCGAGGTCATAAAGGTCCTTGTGTACGTGCTGGATGTTGAGGTCGACGTGGGCTCCATCCACTTCAGGGGCGAAACGGCCCAGTTCTACGCTCTGATCTCCCGTCAAGGCGTCGCCATTGACGCGGATGTCACTGCCACCCTATACACGCCCGACACGACCAAGGAGACCCCAACGGCCACGCATATAGACACAGGTCTCTACAAGATTTCCTACACGATCGCAGTCGACGCAACAGAGGGCACCTACACCTTGGTCGTCAATGCCAGCAAAGTCATTGAGGCTGAGGTTAGCGCCAAGGGCACCAACCTAGGGAGCTTCCTCCTTAGCCCGACACTAACAGGATGGCATGCCCGCATCGTGGCAATCAACGGAACTGTGGCTACTATAAAGACGGACGTGGGCGAAATCGTGGTTAGCATCGAAGCCATCAATCTAAAAGTTGTGGCGATCAACGGCACCACGGCAACGATCAAAACAGATGTAGGCACAATCAAAGGCACGGTAACCTCAATAGACGGTAACGTAGCTACAATCCAAACCGACGTAGGCGTAGTAAAGGCAGACGTATCAGACGTTGCAACAGACGTATCAGACGTTGCAACAGACGTATCAGACATTGCAGAGAAGGGAGTAACGGTAGACTTAACGCCTGTATGGATCGCCGTGGTCCTATCGCTGATAGCGGCAATAGCCGCATGCTACGCAGTCGCAACGATACACCGAAAACTAGCATAAAAACCCCGCCAACCGGGGTTCAAACCCCCTTTTTTATGTGGTAAATATTTTTATCTGGTAAATAAAATGAAGAAGGAAAAACCAAACAAGAAAAGAGTTTAGAACCCATACGGAAACTACTGAACAGATACAAAGAATTCTGGTTCTTCTTGGCCGTCTCTAAAAACTTAAACAACTTTTCAGTTTTAATGATGGTGATGCGCGCTAGGCCGTTGCTAAATTCTAGAAGTTGACATATATATGTTTATCCTGTTTGAGCTTGGATGCACATATGATCAAACATGGAGATACGTGAAGGTTCAGGCTTCATTTCATCCAAGCTAGACTTAGACGACATCGAGGAGGTGATTTGGGAGCCATACCACAAGGATGGCTCCTTTATGACTTCTTAACAAAGGTATATTCCGTGTAGATGTAAGTGATTGAATGTTGATGTGTGGGTGTATGTGTACTGATTGTATGGCACTATGCCTCTTTGGTATAGCATTTTCGAAAGACTGTTTCCTGTCTTATTTTGAGATTAAGGCTCTAAGAATGCCAGCGATAACAAAGCCTACACCAGTAGCAAAGGAAAATAGGGCTGCTGGTATCGTTAAGTAGATCCAATCGATGGTTTCAGCCGAGGCACCAAACATCGAAAGCAAGCCAGCAATCAATATTAGTATGAAGGCGCTTATGAATAGAGCTGTTGCCGTAAGAAAATAATCTCCGGGTTCCAAGCTTTCACCTCCTATCAACATATTTTTCAGCTACATATAAACGAGTTATTCCTAGGTCGACATATTGTTTGTGGAGAAAACTTCTATAGAAAAAATCTAAGACTGATGTTTCTTCCAAAATTCAATTAGTTCTTCTATGGGTTGCAGATAGCACAGAGTGAATAATTATATCCTCTTTTGCTAGCGATCTCTTCTGCTTTTGAATTAGCTTCATCACGATTGTCTAAAAACCAGAATTCTCCAGTGCTGTTAAGTCTCTTGCTGGATGGTTTGCGCGCGCACACTGGCAACAGGGATGATACACGACAGATACTAAGAAAGCGCAGAGAAAATTCATCAATTGTGCCTCCGCTTCAAAATGCCGTAGACTCTTAGGACCCTCTAGGATCCCAAAGGATCCCTTTCCTATCAAAGGTATCCTAGAATAAACTACATATTAACTTTAGGGGGTTAGGATTCCCCATGCCAGGGGAGGAAGTAAAGATGTTAAAAGTTCAGTCTAAGAAGGCATTGCACCATTCTGTGGCAACTTAAACATTCGTCAGGAATTGAGCATCTTTAGAAAGTTTTTCAGGCAACACGCATGCATGCACAGGTTTGAGGCATTCAAGGATCTTTTTGAAGGCACAGTTATCTTCGTACTTAGTAGACTATGTTTTTTGTTGTAATATTCGTTGTTAGGGAATATGTGTTATTAGGGTTTCTTACCGAATAATCTAGAAGACAATTCCATAACGTTAAAAATCGTGGTTAGGTGATAATTAGTGAGCAATGTGAAGTGTTTTGAGTGGTGGGCACCAGCTTGAAGCTGAGAGGCTGTTGTGCGTCGGGTCTGGAGATTAATGTTTGTTGAATTGACCTGATTTTAGTGAGTTGATATGGCTTGGTTGGGACAAGCATTAGAATGAAGTTGGTGCTGGTTTTCATTTTGTGTGCGCTTATGGTAATGTGTCTGCCGTCGTTTTTGCAACCTAAAATTTCCTATGGTTTAGGCTCCGGCGTTAAGGACGGGGTGTATCAGTCGTCGGAGAAGGCGATTGATCTTTATACTCAGAAGGAGCCATACAGCGGAAGAGGGCCAAACCAGCCGAGCGATGCTTTCGCGCCTCAGGAGGAGGTAATCCTATACGCTAATGTGACGTATATGGGCGGTCCTGTGGCGAACAAGCTAGTCGCCTTTGAGGTTCATGATCCAAGCCTTTCGAGCAGGCTCACTAGAACCGCTGTAACGGATGGAAGCGGTTTGGCCAACGTAAGCTTTAGGATACCCTGGCCGATCGAAAACGCTGAAACTATTGTTTTTGGAACGTGGAGTGTTCTTGCTAATGTGGAAATCGCTGAGGAAGTGGTTACTGACACACTAACCTTTAAGGTTGGCTGGATCGTGGAAATTCTTAAAGTTGAGACGGTTGATGTCAACAATTTGTCCAAGACCAGCTTTATGAAGGGCCGGCACATACACTTCAGACTGACCGTGAATAACACAGCCAGGGTTGAAAAGGTTGCGACGTTAACCTTCGATGTGTATGACGAGTCAGAGGTCCCTTTGGGTGTAGTCATTCGTGAGGATGTAAAGATACCTCCGGGTGTTATGGTGTATTTTATCAAGGATTTGTTGATTCCTACGTGGGCTTTTGTTGGGGTTGGTGTGGTGTCTGCTAATGCTTATACTGCGTCGCATGCGCCTTGGTGTCCGCAGGTGTCGACGACATTTTTGATTACAAAGTTGTATGTGCCGCCGGTTGTTTGGGAACTCCCTGCGTGGCTTATGTGGCTCCTTATCATACTGATAATACTTTTGGCGGCGAGTATGGTTACTAGTATTGCGTTGCTCTTTTATGTAAGGAAAAAGAAGGAAATTTCTCCTGCGAAAGTAGCGGCTCCTGTGACTTGCGAAGGAAAAAATTATAAAACGTGTGTTAAATGTGGAAGAGAGTTTCTTGGAGTTCGTACTTTTTGTCCATATTGTTTCACTTACAATGGGTAGGCAACGGCGAATAATCTTTTGAAGGGAGCCAAGATGCCGACCGGAAGGAAGCTAGGTGATGATCGCAATAAACATTCTCTCGTCACTAAACGCAACATACGCAACGAGCCTTGTCGATTTGACCTTCGCAATCGATGAACCAATATCTTGGATAGGCTACAGCTTAGATAACCAACAGAACTTAACAGTTGTCGGAAACATAACTCTAACCGACTTGTCCGAACATGCACATCATGTAATAATCTATGCAAACGATACTTTCGGCAACATGGGCTACTCATTCTAATAGGATTACGTGAAGAACATAAGAGGTGGACTAAAAGTTGAAAATCTATCCTACGTATCGTTTCATGTTCTTCTGTAGAGTTTGTATTCTGGTGGCTCCGGCTCGAAGTGGGGACACTACATCACGTCATCTACATACCGTCTTAATTTGCCACAATAAACCCTAGACAAAGAGAGAGCATGCTTACAGTCAAAACAAATTTTCGCTGTCTATTTCTGAACGCCTTCTTCCATTTCAGCCAGTTCCTTTGCCATTTTTTGCCCCCTCGCACTACGCGTAGTTTCGTTGTGCGTGTTGTACATCAAGATGGAAGTGGGCGAATGCAGATGCCTTTTTGGGGTTTAGAGAGAGTTTTGCTGAAAGTTGCTGAAAGAGAAAGGAGTTTTTCTTCATCAAAACAGTCGCCTCTCTAAACCTTTCCAAGGGCCACTTGCCAAGGGCCTGACCACTACGTCTGGGGAAACTGTCTCAACATCCATAGGATTGTTGTCATTTGCTATCGCCTCTGTCGCGTTGCACCCTAGACTCAGTGAAAATTGAAGGCAAACAAACTCTGTATGTATACCAGTTTGACGTGAATACGCCCTTCATTCCTTCACCTCCTGTGGTTTGTCCAACAGTTCTTACGTTATGCGTGTATACAAATATGTCTACTATTGAACATATCGCTCTATTATAGAGCCTCTCACAGATATAAGTGTTATGCATAAAAGCATATATGATATGCATATCTATTCTACGGAAACTTCGTACGCACATCCATCGTTTGACGGGGCGAAACGATTATAGTAGCAATGGATCGGGTTGCTATCGCAGAAATGTTTAATGTCGAAGCTGGAAACCTCGCTATCCAATCCACTTTCAACCATGCTCAAGCATATCTTCTCTTCTCCGCTAAGGAGGTGAGAACACTTCACTTGTCCGGGATCCTTCACTATTTTTTTGTGAGGCGCCGGTTTCCCCATTTTCGCCACTGACACTCATTAAACTTTAGAGGACTTAAGGAATATTTCGAAAAGCGTAATATTTCGGAAAACGTACCGATCGATGGATACCTTGACGAGTCCAAAGCAACTATACGGGGACTCCGTATTCCGAGTTCATAAATTTGTTAAAAGCCAAACCCTAACAATGTCAACACCGAGATGAGGTTGAAATGCGGAGATCCAAGCTTGAACTACACTTAGACGTTCTCAAGGCTTTGGCGCGCTACGGCCCCTAATTGAGTGTCGAATCAAGAAGATTAAATGAGGGCTGGAACGGCTTGCAAGCTTTTAAGATTCGCTAGGTAGTCCAAAAACACTCTGCTTTCGTCCACAATGCCCACAACAGCTTCTTCACCCCTGCTGGTTAACTCGTAAACCCTCTTCCCACCCTTTTCGACACCCCTTACCAACCCAGCCCTTTCCAGCGAATACAGACGCGAATATATGGTACCCGAACTGATCAAGACACGGAATTTCTGGACAATTCCGTTGCGTCGGCCACATCTTGTAAGGAGCAGTCGTAGATATCGTTAGCTATGAAGTAGCCTAGTACCCTGATGTAAGGTGAATCTCCCAAGTATTTCACGAACAAGCTTTTTTCGTACGCCATTCTTCTCATCTAACTAATAGTTGCGTAAGGTATGAACGTCGCAACATTTATCTGCTCTGCGTTCAGTGGGTACCTCGCAGAGGATTTGCAGTTCAAATCTACGCGAGCTGAATGGAGAAAGCTGAATGGTTTCCGTTAATCCCTTCGCCGAGTTCCGTGCTGGGTGTGAAACTGTCCTAAAGGATGCCCTGAAAAGGCTGCATCCTCAAATTTCCATCCCCTCCCTCTTACTTGAATCCCCGCCGAGCCCCGAGTTCGGCGAGTTGTCTTCTTCTGTATGCTTTGAACTCGCCAAGGAGACTGGAAAGAAGCCGCTGGAAATAGCAGAACAGATCGTAGAGGCTATTGATGTATCAAGTTTTCCGTTAATTCAATCTGTTAAGGCGGCTGGAGAAGGATATATCAATTTTTACGTAAACTTTGAAAAGTTCTCCCGTTTAACCATCGAATCGGTTAGGGCCCTTGACACCGAATACGGGTATGTTAAAACTGATAAGCCAAGAAAAATCATTGTTGAACACACCAGCGTCAATCCAATTCATCCAATTCACATTGGACAAGCGAGAAACCCCATGCTAGGCGACGCCCTTGCCCGCATCTTAAAGGCTCACGGCCACACGGTTTTCAGGCACTACTACGTTGACGATGTCGGTCGTCAGAGCGCGGTCATAGCGTATGGATATGAAAAGTTTGGCAGGCCCGAGCCCGAGGGGAAGCCTGACGGTTTCATAGGCGCAATTTACGCCGTAACAAGCTGCATAATGGAAATTCAACGCCTCAAGAAAGAGGTTGAAAGAGCCAAAGAGCTCAAGATAAGCGAAGAATTTTCAAAGTTGCAGCGGGAATTAGACGACTGGACCTCGGTTGCCGCAGACCTTAACACCAGATTTCCAAAACTCTTCGCTCGACTCCTTGATGAGATCAGTAAAGACGAAGACCCCGAATCTCAGGTGAGCGATTTAATCCGGAGTTACGAAGCTGGTGAGGAAAGGGTGAAACAGTTGATCAGGGAGGTGTGCGATTTATGTCTTCAAGGCTTTAAGGAAACCTTTGGCAGAGCTGGAATAACCCTAGACTCCTGGGATTGGGAGAGCGACTTCATTTGGAACGGCGACGTTACACGGGTTCTCGACAAATTGAATGAGACACCCTACGTTTTTTACTTAGGAAACATCTTGGAGTTCGACGCTGAGAAGACTGCTCAAGACCTCAACCTTAAAGAAACCTTGGGCTTGAGGAAGGATTACGAGCTTTCTTCCCTAACTCTGGTGAGGGCAGACGGCACCACCCTGTACACCACGCGGGACATCCCCTATCACTTGTGGAAGTTTCAGAAGGCTGAGAAGGTGATTAACGTCATCGGAATGGAACAGACATTGGCCCAGTTGCAGCTGAAGCTAGCCTTGTGCGCTTTGGGACACCTAGACTACGCAAAAAACTTGGTCCATTTTGCCTACAACCTTGTCAGTCTACCGGGTTATAGAATGTCTGGTAGGAGGGGTCGCTACATCACCCTCGACGAGGTTATGGACGGCGCCATTAAAAGAGCATACGAAGAGGTTTCCAAGCGTTCTCCTCACCTTTCAGACGAAGAGAAGCATGCGATATCAAAATTTGTGGGCATAGGAGCCGTGAAATACGCCCTCGTTGAGGTAGATCCAACGAAGCCCGTTGTCTTCACGTGGGACAGAGTACTTGACTTCGAAAAGAACAGCGCGCCCTACATTCAATACTCACATGCCAGGGCTCGAAGCATCATGAGGAAAGCGTCTAGGGAACCGGAAAATCCCGACTACTCCCTGCTGACGAACCGCTTAGAACATGACATAACCCTGACGTTAGCGCGCTTTCCCGAAGTTTTCGTGGATGCAGCCGAGAACCTTAGACCCCACGCCATCGCGGACTATGCCAACGCTCTAGCCGACAAGTTCAACACGTTCTACACGGCGCTCCCCGTAATAAGGGCTAAGCCACCAGAGTTGAGCGACGCCAGACTTGCACTCGTCGACGCCACAAGAATGGTTCTCAGAAACGCCCTCAACCTGCTCGGAATAGAAGCTCCCGAGAGAATGTAGATTCGGCCAAGTGAACGAGAGGAAGCATTACTTTTAGCAAACGTGGCAACTTACTCTGGAAGCTCCTCGATTATGGAAACTCCTGTGCTTGTTCCAATTCTGTTGGCTCCTGCTTCAATCATGGCTAAGGCTTCTTTGAGGGTTCTTATGCCTCCAGCCGCCTTAACCCCCATGTCTCGACCTATGGTTTCGCGCATTAACCTAACGTCTTCGACGGTGGCTCCTCCAACAAACCCCGTGGAGGTTTTCACGAAATCCGCTCCCGCTTCTTTGGCGATTTTGCACGCCGTCACCTTTTCCTCTTTGGTTAGGTAGCCTGTTTCGATAATGACCTTGATCACCAAGTCGTTGCCGTGCGAACGCTTGACGTCGACCACCATTTCAATGTCTCTTTTCACGGTTTCATAATCTCCAGATTTCAGCGCGCCTATGTTGATGACCATGTCTATTTCGCTGGCTCCGTTCTCCACAGCCTTCCTAGCTTCGAAGGCCTTCACTTCAGGAAGACTTGATCCGAAAGGGAATCCGGCAGTGGAAACGACCTTTACGTCCGTTTCTCTCAATAGTTGCTTAGCCAGAGACACGTACGCGGAATTGACGCAAACACGCCCAAAACCGTGTTTTTCAGCTTCTTTGCACAGTTTTACGATGTCAACTTTGGTTGCTGTGGGCTTTATCTGTGTGTGGTCAATCATTTTTGCCAATTGCTGTCTCGAAATTTCCATGGTCAAAACCTCCGAACCTTATACTTAAGGCTTAAATGCCAATTTCAAACATAACCTTTTGTGTATAAGCTAGGTTGGATGTGAAGGCATGGCAAAGTTTCCATCAGAAGAATGGATCAAGCTGTTCAAAGAAGAGGTCAACAAGAACGAGGCTTACGCTGAAGCGGCGAAGGACTGGGAAGGCGACTTTCTGTTTATAGCGACCCCTGACGAGAAATTAGAGAAGGAGACTGTTTTCTACGTGGATCTTTGGCATGGAAAGTGCCGAGACGCTTACATGGTGCCGAGCAGAGACGCGAAGAAGACGGAATTCATTTATGAAGGTCCCTACGGAAACTGGGTGAAACTGATTAAAGGGGAGATAGGACCCATCCGAGGACTGCTAACACGTAAGTTCAAGCTTACGGGAAGCATGGCGAAGATTATGAAGTACACCAGAGCCGCCTCAGAGCTGGTGAGCACAGCGAGCAAGGTTCCCACAGAATTCCTCTAAACCCTCATTTTATTTTTTGGAACATACTTTGAGGAAATGCCATGTGGGAACTCACATTTCCTAGGACCGTAGTAACAGGTGAAGACGCGTTAGAGTACTTAAAAGAGGTCAAGGGGAAGCGGGCGCTCATAGTCACGGACAAGGTGATACACAAACTTGATTTTGTGGAGAAAGTGGCAAATTACCTAAGAGAGGCTGGGCTGGAGGTGAAGGTCTTCGATGAGGTTGAGCCTGAACCTGCCATCGAGACGGTAGTAAAGGGAGCTGACTTTGCTAGGAAATATGGTCCAGACTGGTTTATCGGGCTGGGTGGCGGTAGCTGTATGGACGCGGCAAAGGCCATATGGGTCCTCTATGAGAACCCAGACATCAAAGTTGAGGAGATCAACCCATTTACCGAGTTCGGGCTAAGGAAAAAAGCGAGGCTAATCTGCATCCCAACAACAAGCGGAACCGGAGCGGATGCGACGTGGGCAGCCATAATCACCGATGCGAAGGAGGAGAGGAAGATGGAACTCCCCTCCAGAGAGATAGTATCTGATATAATTATACTCGATCCTGAGTTCCCAAAATCCATGCCCCCTAGACTAGTGGCGGACACGGGCCTAGACGCCCTCACTCACGCTATAGAGGCTTACGTCTCCCAATGGAGGAACGACTTCTCAGACGCCTTGTCAATCAAAGCGATACAGATGGTTTTCAAGTATCTTCCAAGGGCTTATAGAAATCCTGAGGATAAGGAGGCCAAGGAGAAGATGCATAACGCGGCCACCATGGCTGGCATAGCCTTCGGCAACTCGCAGGTAGGTATCGCCCACGCTATGGGGCACTCTCTTGGCGCCATCTTTCGCGTACCCCACGGCAGAACTGTAGCCCTTTTCCTGTCGTACTCAATTGAGTACAGCGCAAGGGAAGCTATGGAAAGGTATGCTGATATTGCTAGGGCTATTGGAATTGAAGCTGAAACGGATGAGGAAGCGGTGGAGAAGTTGGTCGAAACCGTCAAGAAACTTAATCGCGAGTCAGGGGAACCCGCTTCTATCAAGGAATTGGGGATAAGTCGGGAGGATTTTGAGAAGAGACTAGATGATTTGGTGACGAGAGCGGCGAATTCATCTTGTACCTTTATGAATCCACGGGTTCCAGATGTGGAGGACACTAGGAAGCTTTTCATCTATGCGTATGAAGGAAAGAAGGTGGACTTCTAGCCGTAGAAGTAACCTTTACCTTTAACCAGCTATTTCCCCTTTTCTTTCATCTTAGCTATTTCTTCTTCCCTAAGTTTTCTCTTAAAAATTTTCATGGCAAGAGTTAATGGCAAATCTTTCCTAAACTCAACGAACTTCGGTACAGCGTATGGTGGAAGTTTCTCTCTACAATATTTAATTATGTCATCAGCAGTAACTTTACCTTCGTACTCCTCCTTCAACGTTATGAAAGCTTTTACTCTTTCACTACCCGGGCGCTCTGGATCCGGAATTCCAATGACTCCTGCTGCACTGACTGCTGGATGTTCATATAAAACATCGTCAACTACCCTTGAGTAAACTTTCATTCCTGACACGTTAATCATGTCCTTGACTCGGTCAACGATGTAGAAGTAGCCGTCTTCATCCATTTTTGCAATATCGCCCGTAGCAAGCCAACCATCCTTTAAACCCTTGCCTGGAGTTGGCCAATAACCCTTCATAATTTGGGGGCCACGAATGTACAGTTCACCAGTTTCGCCAAATGGAACTTCCTTGCCTGTCTCTGGATCTACAATTTTAACTTCCGTATCAGGAATCGGTACCCCAATAGATTTTTTTACATTTGCCATAAATCCAGTGACTTTCGAAAGTGCTGAAAGATTTATGTGAGTAGTGCAAGTTGCTTCTGTTAGACCGTAACCCTCACCCAGTGGAACACCAATTTTCTTCTCAAATTTTTCAGCAACCTCTGGAGGAAGAGCAGCTGCACCGGAGTAGCAGAAAATCGGCATCTTCCGAATCTCTTTAGTAAGTAATCGCATATAATGGGTCGGAACACCTACGACCATAAAAGGGCGATATTTCATCATTAGTTCTCTGATTCTATCCATATCCCTCGGATCCGTCAAAAATATGCGGAGAGCCCAGGAAATGGCGGCGTGTACAGCCCAGTGTCCATATTGGTGGAAAAGAGGAACGCATAATAGTATTGAGGCTTTTCCTTTAACTCCCACTTTTATAGGATCCATCATCCAATGTAGTGATTGAGTTACGTTAGTGGTTATGTTGTAATGAGTTAACATGGTGCCTTTCGGGATTCCAGTTGTGCCTCCAGTAAAAGGCACTAATGCCAAGTCTTCCGTGGGGTTTATTTCAACTTTTGGAGGTTTAGGCTCGTATTTTTCTATTAAGTCTTCTAGTCGATGAGCACCGGGCACTTCTTTAAGTTCAGGCAAGGAATAATCAGGGAATATGGGTACAGGCGTAAAAATTATGTTCTTAAGTTTTGTTTTATCCTTTATTGAATTAACACGCTCGAGACGTCTGTAAGAGCAGATTACTGTTTCAGCTCCAGATTCGCCTATCTCATACAGCACTTCGGGAGCTTTGTGCAATATACTGATTGGAACATGTACAACCCCTAGTCTCATTATTGCATAATCGCTTATGATGAACTGCGGACAATTTGGAAGAATTGTTGCAACTCTATCGCCTTTATTCACACCTAAATCCGCAAGTGCGGTTGCTAGCTTATCCACATGGAGCTTTAACTCTTTGTAAGTCATTTCCTTCTCTAAATAGACGCATGCAGTCTGGTTGGGATGACTGGTTGCAGAATCGTCCAAAAACTTGTAAACAGGTATTTTTGGGTATGGCTCCACGGTTTTTGGGAGTTTAAATGGTCCCAAAAAGTAGCTTTTCACCCAAGGCTTATCTGCATAAGTTGTTTTCTCAGCCAAGGCTCTAGTAAATCTCCTTAATCACCCAATTTAATCCGAGTTCTTTAAGCTTCTCAGGAGTTGGTTTGCCGTTCTTGTCCCATCCTCGAAACTCGTAATAAGCGTCTAAGAGGGGTTCTAGCTTTACCACATGCCCTTCAGCCGGGCCTTCGGGCAGTGGTTCTTCTAGTAAACGTTTTGGAAGGGTATCATCGGCTCTGGTTAATCCCTCTCTTACGTTAAAGGCTCTTTCAAGATTGTAAATTCTCTCACCGGTTCTTCTAAAGTCGCTTACAGTGAATTCCCAACCTGTAAGATTCGCTATCAAAGTTGCCCAATCCTCTGCAGTTAAAACCATTCCCATAAATTTGCATCCCCCAACCGCGTCAAAAACGGCAAGCGCATCTTCCATATCCTTGACAACCTTAGCAGTCTCCGGAATTTCCTGAAGTATATCTCCAACGTCGCTTTCTTCAATGATGAGATAAGGCATTGACATAAAAGTCGGACCTTGTACGTAAGCTGTGATATGGCAACCTCCTCGATTTGAAGAAGCAAAGGCTAACCCAGTTATCTTGGCAGCTCGGGGATCATAAGCTGGAAGTTCTAGACCTTTAACATGCATAGCAAATCTTTCAGTTCCCTTACCCAGTTTTTCTGAGGCAATCTTTGTTCCTTCAGCCAGCAGATTTCCAATGCCTTCCTTTTTAGCTATTTTGTGCACAAGTTCTATCATGACATCGGGATCGCCGAATTTAAGCTCTAATCCGTCGGTGTCTTTTTTGGTCAATACTCCTTTCTCATAACATTCCATGGCGAAAGCTATTGTACTTCCACTAGAAATTGTGTCGAGACCATACTCATTGCACAGAAAATGCGCCAAAGTAATTGCTTCTAAATTGTCGATTTCGCACATGCCACCCAAAGCTCCAATAGATTCGTATTCTGGCCCCTCTCCTTTACTTGCATATGGCCCTGTTTTAATCTCACTTACTCTTCCACAAGCGATTGGACACGCAAAGCAAGCTTTTCTATCTGTAAGAATCTTTTCTACAATCGCAGTTCCGTTTATATTGTCTGAAGCTGGAAAGACGCCAGTTTGCCAATTTCTGGTGGGAAATCCACCCCGGATGTTCACCATATCAAGGACAGCAGCTGTTCCGTATACTTCAAGGGTCATTTTCAATAAGCTCTCATTAACCCAGTCGTACCTTTTCTTTGCCTCTTCCCTGTAAGCATCTTCATTTGCCACTTTGATCTTCATCGTCCCTCTCGAAGCAATGGCTTTCAAGCGCTTCGAACCCATTACAGTTCCCATACCGCATCTTCCAGCCGCTCGACCCCAGTTTGGTCGATCAGCGTCATTTATGATAGCAGCGTATTTAACTAGATTCTCTCCAGCAATGCCTATACAAGTGACGTTGAACTTCTCTCCAAGCTCCTCTTTGATCAATCTTGTAGTTTCTGAAGTGTTCTTACCCCAGATGTCCTTAGCATCTCTAAGCTCGGCTTTCCCATCGTCTGTAACAAGGTAGACTGGTTTTGGCGAGATGCCCTCGAATATGACTCCGTCAAAACCCGACCTCTTAAAAGCTTGTCCCCAAAAACCAGCTGAGTTTGCCTGTCCCCAGAAACCGGTAAGAGGAGATTTGGCGACTACTATGTATCTTCCGGTACTTGGAGATGGAGTTCCTGTCAAAGGCCCTGTCATGAATATTAGCTTGTTTTCTGGACCCAAGGGATCTATTCCCTTTTTAACTTCATCAAAGAGATATTTGGTTGCTAGTCCACTTCCACCTAAAACCATCTTTAAAGTATTTTCGTCAGGAAATTCTTCGGTTATCTTGGATTTTGACAAGTCAACTCTCAGAATTTTTCCCATGTATCCAAACATTTTCAACACTCTATAGAAACAAAAGGTTGTCAAAACCTTATATAATTCGTTTTCCTTTTTGAGGCAACGTCTTGCGCGCTTCGGCACGAGACTTACACTTCCTTGTTTTATTATCTTTTCATGATTAGAGTTTTCAATACTGATTTCGTGAAACATGATTTTTGCGAAAAATACAAATTGCATGAGTGCAGAAATATTGTTTTTGAGAGTGGATGTATGCCTACATATATTCTCCTTTCAACCCTTACCGCTGAGGGAAGGAAGACAATTAAGGGGAAGCCGGAAAGGATTAGGGAGGTTAACAAGGAAATAGAGGCCTTTGGCGCAAAGGTCGTGTCCCAGTACGCGGTGCTGGGACCCTACGACTTTGTTAACGTTGTTGAGGCGCCTGACAATGAGACGATTGCTCGTGTTTCTGTGGAGCTTGGGGCTCGCGGAACCGTACAGATCATGAGCATGCCAGCCATACCTATAGACAAATTCATCGCCAGGGCAAAGAAGAAGTAGAAAGAAGCCTTCTCCATAACCCCTCTTTTTTATTTTAAGTAGCCCATTTCGTGTGGCAGGTAATCATTTTTAGCCATCAATCTTAAAGGGCGGTGGTTCCGATGTTTCGCCTTAGATGTGGTTGATACCGTATATTATCTTCAGTAACTCTACAAGCTTTTCGTCTCTCCATCTAACCAATTCTTCCATGGACTTCGTCTTGACAATCTCCATTTCCTTCACGCCTTCAATCACCTTTTTCGCAGCCGAAGGACGGAAAACCTGTCCGAAAGTTTCAAACCAGTGTTCTATTCCTCCTGGTCCCCCACCCAAGTGATACGTTAAGTGGGGTCCCATTATGGCCCACCGGATGCCTGGTCCAGCGGAAAGCGCTCTGTCCACATCCTCCACCGTGGCTACACCCTCATCCACCAGATCAACGGCTTCCTCATACAACCGCCTAGACAACCTGTTGGCTATGTAACCAGGCACCTCCTTCTTCAGCACCACGGGCACTTTTCCCAACTTCAGCATAAACTCATACGTAGTCTTAATCGTCTCAGGCGACGTTTTGTTTCCTGAAACCAGCTCCACCAGAGGTATCAGATGAGGCGGATTGAATGGATGGGCTGTCAAACACCTGTCTGGTTTTGTCGTTGCCTCTTGGATTTCGGACATGAGAAGGGCTGAAGAACTGCTGGCTAGGATAGCCTCTGGCGGAGCTTCCACATCCATTTCACCGAAGACCTTTTTCTTCACCTCATAGCTCTCAAAAACCGATTCTTGAACGTAATCAGCATCCTTCACAGCCTCGGACAAGCTTGTGGTTGTTTTGATTCTTCTAAGGGCTGTTTTTGCTTCTTCACTTCTTATGACACTCTTTTCTGCAAGGAAATCTAAGTTTGACTTTATTTTTGTCAGCGCTTCCGCAAGGGTTTCCTCCTTCAAATCTTGTAGGTTAACTGACATACCTTTCACGGCGAACAACGTTGCCCAGCTATGACCTATAAGACCGGCCCCAACACAAGCAACTCTTCTAATGTCCATTTTCCTCTCCCCATAACTTGGCGGGCCCGCGGGGATTTGAACCCCGGACCTCCGGCTCCGCAGGCCAGCGTCTTAATCCTGGCTAGACCACGGGCCCAAAATAACAACCTACTCTCTGGTTCTATTCTTTGAGTAATCCTTGAATTAAGGTTATTTGTTCTTTGCGTAGTAACAGGAGCATTTTGTGTATCTGTTTGTGTATCTTTCTGTATCAGTTTCTTGTATTCTTCTGGTAAATTCGCATATTTACCTAGATAACACCATTTGATTTTGTTAATTGTATTTAAAATCATGGAGCAAAAGAAAGTTGCACACCTTAATAGAGTCATGGTTAGATAGAAAGAGAAAATGGTCAATTTTTGGATTTTTACAAGTATTTCTAAAGAAATTTTTTAAGTATTTCTTAATAAATGTGCAAAGGACTTGGGGAGAGAAAAACTTGAGTAAACATATAAAGGAAATAGAGGGAATTGGACCGACCTATGCTGAGAAGCTTGCAAACATGGGCATACACACAGTTCATGCATTACTTGACAAAGGATGCACAAAGTCAGGACGAAAGGAGTTGGCAGAGAAGACAGGCATTTCTGAAACATTAATCGTAGAATGGGTAAATATGGCAGACCTTTTCAGGATTGAAGGAATAGGAGAAGAATATTCAGACCTGCTAGAAGAAGCAGGAGTAGACACTGTAGTAGAGCTTTCAAAGAGAGTTCCAGAAAACTTACATGCTAAGCTGAAAGAAGTGAATGAACAGAAGAAACTTGTGAAGCAAATACCAACTCTCGATATGGTGAAGAAGTGGATAGAACAAGCCAAGAAATTGCCAAGGGTAGTTGAATACTAGCCTTACAAAGAAGCACAAATTGCAAAACAATCCCTTTCTTTTTTTAAAACTACCGAGTTCTCACATTCTGTAGTTAACCGAACTAACTTTTTTGTGGAAAGTCAAAGGATTTCTGACTTTTAGAGTTCTTTCTTCCCCACTGATTCTATTAACAAAACACACATGGAGATTTCCCGTTCTGTACACTGTCAACTTTATCCTGTAAATTCCAACGTCAATTTCTTTACTTTTCATTATTCGATTTCCTGGATCACCAGTCTTCCTTCATGTCAAGCTAACTTTATGTAGAAAATAAGCCAAGTTCCCATGATCGCCATATTTCAGAAATTGATACGTCCCTATGAAAAAGAGGGAGCATGATAGGACTTTCAAGTTAGTCTTGTCATATGTTCTAACAATATTATAAAAAAGAGAGAAATTAGCTGAGTACTTTTAACCCAGCTTTATCGTATATTCTCTTCAGTCTTTCTGGACTATAGTCAGTGTAGTGTCTAGCTAATATTGATCTAGGTACTCTACCACAGAAGGCATCAATGTATCTATCTGGAACTCCTAGTTCACCCATTTCATTACAGAACCATTCTCGTAGTGTTTGTGGTGTTATGTTAGTTCCAATTCTCTCGTTTATTTTAGTGTATCTTTTTCTAAAGTAGACCTCTGTTATCGGAAATACTCTTTCGTTGTTGTGTTGTTTGAGATGTGCATTCAGCATAGCTTCAGCTTCATCGTTGTAAAATGTTATCCATGTGTGTTTTGTTGCACTATTCGTAGTTTGTGGGGTTATCATACGGATATCTGGATGAATGTTCTCTAGTTCTAGCCTCAACACTTCATTCCTTCGCAGACCAGTTGTTGCATATATCAAGAACATCGTCTTAGCCATAGGTTTATCTAATTCATCGTAGAATCTGATCAAATCGTCTTTGCTGGGTATTGGTTTGAAACTGAATACTTTCTTAGGAAATCTAAAGGACTGAACAACATTAGGCATTTCTAAATAATCTCGATAAAAAACCTTTAGACTCTTCAGCACATTAGCATACGTATTAGCTGGGACATCTTTAAACTTCATCAGATACTCCCGAACATCATTTCTTGTGGCATCATAGGGATTGCATTTAGTCAGTGTCAAATACTTCTTTATTTCCAACACATGACGATAAACGGTTCTAGGTCTTAACTGCCGATCTATTGTTGGGAAGTTCTCAAAATCATTTAGTAGATTATTATATAAGGCTCCGCAGGCCAGCGTCTTAATCCTGGCTAGACCACGGACCCCCAGCTTAGACCAACATCTTCTGTTGCCGGCAAAATAATTAACACTTTATTTCAGCTTAAAAACCTTGATAGCCTTCTGATAGATAGACCTTCTATATAGCCCTCTATATATACTATCAACATAGAAACTGGCGACTCGGTGCACGAAATCTCTAACTCCGAACTCCGACAACCTCTTTGACAACCGCTCCTTCCGGTTTCTATAGTAGCGCCTAGGCTGTTAACGTTTCTTCATCGCTCTTCTCAAGGCGTCGATTACGTTTTCTCTTCCCATGGCAACGATGTATGGGCCCAGTCTCGGTCCTTCAGGCGCTCCTAAAAGGATGGTGTAGAGGGTTTTGAAGAATTTTGCTGGCTGGATGGCGTGTTTTCTGGCGATGTTGAAGATGGTGCCTTGTATCTGATCTTCGTCTGTTTCAGCTTGGAGGGTTTGGATGAGCTCCTTCACCGCGCTGACTTCTTCGCTGCTCAGTTTTACGGTCCTCTCCGTTATTTCCATGAAGTCTCTTGTCCAGTTGAGGGCGTACTCGATTCTTTTCTTTAGATCGTCTGGCACCTCGTCCTTTACGTACTTGTAGTCTCTAAGCTTCTCTACTATGAATTCGACTTCAGAGCCTTTTGGAGCCACCTTGGCTAGATACGTGAGTAGGTTGTAGGGCGCATGAACGCTGGGTTTGGAAGGTTGCTTGAAAAACCGGCAGTACATGTACAGCCCGGTGAGTTTGGCGCGCTCCTTTTCGTCGGGAACTGGTTTCCTTCCGAAGTATATGTCTTCCAGCTCGTCGAGTTCGTTCATGTACTGGGGTATGTCTGTGACCGAGAGGGCTCTTGTTCCAACGAACCTTTTCAGAGTGAGCAAAAGGAGGGACTGGGGTGAACCGTATCTAAGCCAAACCTGTGGAGTGAAAACGTTTCCAGCGGACTTGGATATTTTCTTTCCGCTCTTGTCCAGAAACATTTCATACTGCACATGCGAGGGCGGAGGCCAGTTGAGAACCTTTTCGCATATTCGGTCGTTCACCCTCACCGAGTCGGCGATGTCCTTTCCATAGGCCTCGAACCGTATGTCTAAGGCTTTCCACCTAGCTGCGAACTCCACTTTCCAGCTGAGCTTTCCCTTCCCCTCCATGTACTCTGCCTCGCCCCTGTGTCCACACCCTTCCAGCCACCTTCCCTTCACCTCCATTCCTTCGCAGTGGTAGAGAACTTTTTCCTCCTTTGGAAGAAATTCATATGCCTTGGTTGTGTAGATTCGACCGCAGTTGGAACAAACGGGAAAGTAGGGAAGAACCTCAACGAACTTTTCCTGTCCCACCTCTTCCAAGACGATTTCTCCGATTTTCTTGGCGTTCATGAGCAAAGTCTTGATTTCCTCGTTGAAAAGCCCTTTTTCATAGGCTTCTCTGCCAGACATGAAAGTGTATTCTATACCACACGCGTCTAGGGCTTCTAAAAGGAGGGAGCTCATGTGTTCCCCGTAGCTTTCGTGGCAGGCGTAGGGGTCTGGAATAGACGTTACCGGATAGCCCAAATACTTTCTCAACGATTTTGGAAGGCCTGCTGGAACTTTTCTCAAGCCATCCATGTCGTCGGCGAAGGCTATGTACTCCGTCTTAAATCCCTCCTCTTTTAGGGCTAGAGCCACTGCGTAGGCTCTGGCGCAGTCCGCGAAGCTGCCGATGTGGGGGAAGCCTGAAGCCCCGAGGCCGCTTTCAGTCCTAATCAGGTCTAGGCTTCTTCCCAGCTTTCGCTCTCTTTCCACGATTTCGACGGCAACCTTGTCGTACCATGTTCCGTGGCCGATGATCTTTTCAGTCATAACCGAGTTTCCCTTTTTTACATAATCCATCTAAAATAGTTGTATAGTTGAATAAAAACAGTTTTACTTCTTGTGGCTGCGTGAAGGAAAAGAATATGACATAAGACTCACTAGTTTAACAGTTGAGGCACCATTTTGTCTTCGTATGACCCGGTGACTAGGCATAGGGCGATGGAGAAACTGGTTGTCCGCGAAGCGAAGCTTGGTCAGGAGAGAAAGTATTGGCGCTTTCGATTCGATCGCTGGTATGGCGGAATCGTAACAGCCGACGCCGTGGGCTGTGGACTTGTCTGCAAGTACTGCTGGGTTTCGGACGCAGTGATGTTTCAGCCAGCCAAGGTTGGGAAATTCTACGGTGCAGATGTTGTTGCCAAAATCTTGGTGAAGATGGCGAAGAAACGAAACCTGAAGCAGTTGAGGGTGAGCGGCGGAGAACCAACCATGGGCAAGCGGCATTTACTTCAGCTTCTTGACAGCCTGGAGGGGCAGTCTCTGCTTTTCATTTTGGAAACCAACGGAATCTTGATTGGAGATGACCCTCATTACGCTGAAGATTTGTCGAAATACGGGTTTCTTCACGTTCGAGTCTCCTTGAAAGGGTGTGATGAAAGGGAGTTTGCGTTGCTGACGGGCGCAAAACCGGAAGGCTTCACCCTTCAACTAAAGGCTCTGCAAAACCTTTTGGAAAAAAATGTTAGTTGTCACCCAGCCGTCATGATATCCTTCTCCACAAAAGAAAGTGTACAGCGGCTCGTTGAAAGGTTGAAAATCATTAACCCTAGGTTGGCTGAAGAGTTGGAATTCGAGGAGTTGATTCTATACCCTAAGGTTAGGAGGAAAATTGAGGGTTACCGTTTGAAGTACTATAGCGCCTACACGCCTAAGGGGGTCCCAAAAGAACGCATCTAACAAAGAATCTTATTAACGTCATCGAATCGTTATGTTAGGTTAGGAGCCTGCTCGAAATTGGAGGAGGAAAGAGTCTGGCCTTACGTTCTCCCCTTTCCCTTAGAAGCTGAAAAGCGCAAACTGATTTGGAGCATCCTCCAATCTAAAGTGGGCATGAGCGTCTTCATGAAACTGAGGGTGGAAGACCGAACGTACCAACAAAACCTAATCAGAGAAACTCCCTACTCAAACAAGTCCATAATAGAGTACTTAAAAAGAATGGTTTCGGCGGGCATGCTTGAACAAGGCATGGAGCAGGTCCCAACAGAAAAGAGAAGAGTATGGGTTAAATGGTATAAGCCAACGAGGCTTGGAAGATGGTTCATCCTCTTCCTGAAGCCTCCAGAAAAAGTTCCGCCAGACTTGGCTAGGAAAACCGTTGAGGAGTTATTCCAAGTCTATTCGTCCAGCATCGTGGAGGTTTGTGAGAAATATGGATTCGACATTGACTCCTTTCATCGTATCTTAAATGAGCAGTACCTCAAGAAGTCATCGAAAGGACATCAGAAGTAAGTTTCACCCGCTTTTTGTCCGTAACGTGACCTTCACGTAATTATTTTCGCCTTAAATAAAGCGTCAAGACTACGGCTAAGAAACGCAAGGTCACCAATGACTGCGAGCAGAAGACTACTCCGTTTTTGTACCACAGTTTGGACAGAACTTGGCTGTTGGTGGGACTATTTGTTTACAGTTTGGACAGGTTTTTACGTTTGGTGTCGCGGGGGTTGTTGTTAATGCCGTCCCGCAGTTTGGACAGAACTTTGAAGTTACTGGCTCCGTTGCCTTGCATTGTGGACAGACCACCAGCGTTGCTTGAGGAGCGGTTCCTGTGCCGAACATGGGAGGTATCAGCATCATACCCGCGCCTAAAGCTGCTCCAGGAGACTTTCCAAGTTCCTCAGCCGCTTTCTTAACTGTCTCCATCCTCAGAACTTCTGCTGCTGGCACTGCTCCGCCGGACTTAAGCCAGAACAATCTTTCTCTATAGTCGGGTGTTGTATCTATCCCTTCAAACTTAAGGTCCACTAGTTCTATTCCAAGCCTTTTGAACGCATCCATTATGTGAGTTTTCACGAGAATAGATGTTTCGTCTAGTTTTGTGAACACCGTAACCAAATCATATCTGGACAACTCGTCAATCATTCTTTCATTTACAAATCCTCTTAGAAAATCATTTACACTTGGCGTTGTGTAGGCGTCCTGCCCTCCCACAACCTCCATAATGAAAAGCTCTGGGTCCGTGATCTTAAACCAGTATCCTCCATGCACGAGGAGCGGCGCCAACTCTGTTGTTTGAGCCCTTGCCCCGTATTTCCCAGCAAATTGCTTGGTTGAGACGAATATGACTGTGGCTTTAAATGGGGTCTCTCCAAACCCGGCTAGTCTTCTTAGGATAGGGGTCAACAAGGGAATATTTAACGTTGTTATGGTATGTCTTCCAGGTCCAAAGGTGTCGTATGCTTTTCCATCCCTGAAGAAAACCGCTACCTCCATTTCATGCACAATCAGCTGTGCGCCCCACGTGATGTCTTCTGATGGATATGTCCAAACTACGTCGTCTGGCCCAGGGTTTACCCATTCAATTATTCGGGGCATCTGATCATTCCTCCACTACGCTCAGTATGGCGCTTTTCCTCCTATTGAACGTTTCTTCCAGTTCATCAATATCCTTCACAAGTTCTTCAATTCTTGTTTTCGCTTCCGTGAATTTTCCACTCGCCACTTCGCTTTTAAATTTCTGTGCCTTTGACGCAGTTTCACTAACGGAAGCGATAAGGTCAGAGTCAAATTTGATCAACCGATCTAACCGATCCTCCCTAATTTTCACGGCGTCAAAAAAACCACTGTATCCGTAAAAGGCGTGATTTATCCTTTCTGAGACTCTATCAAACTTCGCGATCAACCGATCCATTCCCGTCCACGTCTCAATTATTCTATTGTCTACCAGCCTTTGATAAACATCCTTCAGATCACTCTTGGCTCCTACAAGCTTCTCATACAAATGGTTTCTGATCAGTCTGTCCGTTTCTCTACGAAGCTCCTTTTCTTTGTATCCCCTGAAACCAGGTATAACCGTCATGATCTTCTCGGAAAGCCTTTTCTCCTCCTCAACTTTTTCAAACGTTTTCCCTTTTTTACTCAAAGGATTTTCCTCCTCTTCAGTAAATCTCTGATAATATAATATTTAAAACAATCTGAAATCTGCGTGAAGCTATATATACTAATCCTATAAGTACATTCTAAGAGGCGAAAAGATGGGTAAAACGTTAGATATAATCACTATAGGCGTCGCCATTCTCGCCTTTGGTTTATCCCTAGTAGTGTTTTTGTTTGGAGCCATAGAGATTTGGGAATTAGTTCCAATGTTCTTGACAATAATCAGCCTCTGGATAATAGCTACGGCAGGTATAAAAGCGGTGTCTAAAACTTCACCATACGAGAGACAGCCCTTCAGCACGGCTGGACTTGGACTGTTTGTTCTCGCCATAGGGGTCGCTTGGTGGCTGCATGCCCGGGGAATCGAGCCTCCATATGTGGTGTTAACACTGACTCTAATTATCGGTGTTTTAGTAATCGTTGCGGGCGTCCGCGAGTGGACCAAAAGAAAGACTGGTTAAGTGAACAAATATTTACCTGCCGCCACTTTAAATTGCTACTTAAAAGAGACCAAATCTTGTCGCTGGAATGTCTCCTTTAATAACTGACCCTGTGGCGCCGTCTAAGATGATGTTGTATCGTTCACCCTTGTATTCATAAGCGATGAACCATATTGGCGCATGAAGGTAAACGGAATCGCCGATTGAAAGATCGTTCTTCATTTCTATGATTTTGTCGACGTCCTGCTTCGCCAGAAACTGGTGATGACTCTCTATTTGTTGTTTAGCCAACTCCACCGCTTCCTGCTCGTCTATCTCGCTGTTCAAAACCTTGGCGAAACGTTCGATCTTTCGGAAGTCGTAGGGAATTTTTCCCTCAAGCGGCACGTCGTATTCTCTTGTGGGAAATTCGGCGGCTTTCCTCGCCAACACCAGCCAATCGTATTTTTTCTTAATTTTCCCCTCCCTCACAACCGGGGGAACCAGCCTTTCAAAAATGCCTTTATATTCGCTGGTGGCTGTGACAGGAACTATCCAAAAGGGCAGATACATAAGGCTTTTCTCCAGAATGTTTGAAGACCTAGCCAAGTCTCCAGGCTTTAGGAAGCCTGATCGCATCCAGTTGCGCACGAGTTCCTCTGCTTGAGCAGGATCGTACTCGTTAAGGATCATGGAGTGCTCCAGAGTGAAAGCCTTACCCGTTTCTATGACACACGTGAAGCCGCAGTACCTGCACGTAGCAATCATCTCACCTGGATTAAACGTAATTGGAGCGCCACAGTTGGAACATCGAATTTCCTGAACCAGCGACACAGCGAACACCTTAATTACGTGTGTTTAAGGAAAGGTCGACATGAATCTTCCTTTACAGAGCCCTTAAAATATGTAACTACCACCTTTATTATATTTGGAATCCAAGATAAACAGTAGTTTGAGGTGGGGTTATGGTTAGGGAGAAATGTCCACGATGCGGCAGTGACAGCGTCGAGTTGGGAACTCCGATCATTAAGATTGGTAAAACCAGAGAGATGAGGGTCGCGGTTCGAGAATGCAAAAGCTGTATGCTAATATTCTATGAGGAAATGAGAGAGTCTTAGGGGTTTAAGAGAGCGGCGTAAAGAATATCTATGACTCGTTTAAACTTTCAGTTTCGGAGAAGAAAGCCGTATGGCTAAGCTTGCCAGACTAAGACTTTCCATGACCATTTCCATCCTCCTAGTAACCGCGATATTTGCCGCCTTCTTAATCGCCCTGATGCTTCTGATACGACTTCCACCTATTTTCTCCCTCACCATCACTCTATTCGCAACCCTAACTTTCATACTGATCCAGTATTTGATAGGACCCGCCATGGTTAAGTGGTCAACAAGGCTGCATTATCTCAAGCCTGGTGAACACCCATGGCTGGAGGCAACCGTCAAAGACCTTGCAGAAAAAAGTGCCACACCACCACCCAAATTGGCTATCGTTCCTGATCCGACACCCAACGCTTTCGTCTTTGGAAGAACAACCCGAGGAGCCACCCTCGCTGTTCATGAGGGACTGCTCAGGCAGTTGAATAAGGAAGAAGTGCGGGGGGTCATTGGGCACGAGTTAGGGCACATAAAACACAAGGACTTCGTCGTCATGACCGTGCTTTCCGCGTTACCTCTTATCGCTTATCTGATTGCACGACTGACCTTTCGAGTTGCGTTGGCTACTGATGGTGGAAAGAAAAAGGGTGGGGAAATAGCCTTTAGGGCTCTGCTTTTCGTCGCCGCGGCTATTTCCTACGTAGTTTATATAATCACGCTTTTGTGTGTCATGAGGCTGAGCCGCCTGCGAGAGCACTACGCCGACGCCTACTCAGCCTACGTGACAGAGGAGCCCCGCCAGCTTCAAAGCGCCTTAACCAAAATCACCTACGGTTTGTCGCTTTCGCCAAGACCGCCGCATGGTGCAAGAACCCTGTATATAGGTGATCCAGCTTTGGCGAAACAGGAGTGTCGGGGAATACTGCAACGGAAAGAAGAGTACGATCTGGACAAAGACGGTGTTCTCGACGAGAGGGAACTTGAACTAGCCATGGAGAGGGAAGCAAAATCCAGATGGACAACCATCAACATATGGTTTGCCACCCACCCCGCCACCTACCAGCGGATTCTCCTGTTGCGTGAAATCGGGAAGGAAATGGATAGCGGTCGATACAGCAGCGAACGCGTATACGTTCACATCTAAACGGGCTTTAAAGCTTGTAGAGAACCTCTATAATTTTTCAACGTTCCAGTGCAGTTTGTTCTTATGAATTAAGCTTGTTTTGATCTGAGTGTCTTTCTTCTGCTGTCCTTTCTGGGCTTCAGCAGTTCTTCCACTAGTTTGAACTGTCTTTCGTATATGTGGCAATTCTTAGAATGAAAAATCAGTTTGCCCGTTTTGATACCTAAGTTTCCCCTTCTGTTGATTTCCGACACCAGCGCTTCGTTGAATATTTGGATTCCAGCTATGTTGGCTGGCAGTCCAGCGTAGGCGTCCCATGATCTGAAATAGCATGTCAAATGCAACTTATTGTCGTATATTTCTGTGTCTATCAGACTTAGACACGGAGGCTCATGCTTTCTCTCATCCAAACGCTTCTTTATGTCTTCAGGTAGCCGAATCGCGAGGGTTACCTGTCTGTCTCCCTGCTCCTCTAGATATCGCCTAACTGCTTCTTCTACCTGATCAACTGGTTCCCTCAGTCGACTTCCATACGTGTACGTCTCTTCCTCGATCACGCCAGACCACAAATACTTCAGGGCGTACCACTGGACGTACTTCATGTCGCATGGAGCCCTGTCATCTACCAAGGGTCGGTTTTCAGGATGCGTAATTTCTATGCTCAAGTTCAGCTTTTTTGTCTTGGAACGTTCCGAGCCGTATCCAACCTCAAAGGTGTCTCCCTTATACCATATTTCATGTAAAACCTTGTACCAAGCATCCGGACAATCAAAAGCCTGGATCACAACGTACTTCACTGCACAAACCTCTCCTACTCAACCCTACTAAAAGATAAACAGTTATTAAATTGCTTTTCACACACAGAACATCTGCCATCGCCATCACCCAACCAGATATTTGGAGCCTAATAGGTGAGGTATGTTGAAAACAACGTTTTTTCAGAAAAACAGCTTGCGCTAAAAACAAGAAAGACGAAGACTAGCATTTACGACCAACATGCAGTAATAGGCGGGCATGACTTTCCGTCTGAACGTCTCTTTTGGGATTTAGAAATATCTACACGACAAATTTCAGAAAAGTTAAATAAGACTCTTCTCAATTGAGTAAACTCTTAATCTATTCCAGAGGTCGTGTAAAATTGGCTAAGAGAGCCTTGGTTGTAAAAGCAAAAGAACTGAAAACAGACGTTGCGGTTGTAAAAGACCTTGAGATTTCCATTGGCAGGATTTTTGATGAAACCTGGGTTGAACCGGTTGGCCCAACACCCTTCCCGTCTATAACAGATTTGAGGGAATGGGACTTCAAGCTTCTGCAGCGGTACAAGCCCTTCTACCTGCCGTTTTGCGATGTCTGCTGCCTCTGCACCTTCGGAAAGTGCGACCTAACAGGAGACAAACGGGGAGCCTGTGGACTGAACATGGCAGCCCAACAGTCGCGTATAGTTCTCCTCGCCTGTTGCATCGGAGCCGCCACCCACATTGCACATGCCCGGCACCTAGTTGAACATTTAATAGAGAAATATGGTAGGAACATCCCCCTGGACGTTGGAGGCCTAAACATAGACATAGAGGCTCCAGTGACCCGCCTGGTTTGCGGCATCAGACCTAAAACGCTCAGAGATTTGGAGGATGTCCTCGACTATTGCGAAGAGCAGGTTACGCATCTTTTATCCGCCACTCATACCGGGCAGGAGGGAAGCAACCTAGACTTTGAGTCTAAAGTTCTTCATGCGGGAATGGTGGATCAGGTTGGCATGGAAATCGCGGATTTGGCGCAGATTTCAGTCTATGGTTTTCCAAAGGCTGACCCTGAAGCCCCTCTAACTGATTTAGGCTTCGGCATAGCAGACGTCTCCAAACCCACGATCTTGGTCATCGGTCATAACGTGCCGTCTTCTATTGGTATAATCGACTACCTAACAGACAAAGGATTGTTAGGCAAAGTCGAGGTTGTAGGCATATGCTGCACCGCCCACGACATCACTAGGTACAGCTCCATGGCTAAGATAGTTGGCCCCATATCTTGGCAACTACGTTACGTTAGAAGCGGACTAGCCGATCTAATCGTAGTAGACGAACAGTGTATCCGGGCAGACGCGTTAGTCGAAGCCCAAAAAGTCAAGGCGCCAGTAATTGCCTCAAGCCCGAAAAACTGTCTAGGACTCGAAAACAGAACAGAAAGCCCCTCGAAGGAGGTAATATCGGATCTGGTGGAAGGAAAGGTTCCTGGAGTACTCATTTTAGACCCAGACAAGGTTGGAGAAGTTGCCGTTGAGGCTGTAATGGCTGTTGCCCCAAAAAGAAAGAAATTCACGGTTATCCCGGAAATAGAAGAGATCATTAAAGCTGCCCAAGAATGCACGCAATGCAACGAGTGTATGCGGGCCTGTCCAAACAATCAACCCATCCCCGAGGCCATTAAAGCGGCGGCCAAGGGAGACCTCAATCCGCTGGCTGAAATCCTCGAGAGTTGTATAGGTTGCGCCCGTTGTGACAGCGCTTGTCCCAACGACTTCCCATTGCACAGCTTCATAGTGAAAGCTGGAGAAGACAAGTTGTGGGAGGAGAAGTTTAAGATGCGAGTTGGAAGAGGTGCAATCCAAGACGTGGAAATAAGGGAAGTTGGCGGACCCATAGTTCTCGGCGAGATTCCGGGAATAGTGGCTATAGTAGGATGCGCCAATTACCCCCATAGTGGAAAAGAGGTTGCAGAGATCGCTGAGGAATTCGCGAAACGTAGGTTTATAGTTGTCACCTCAGGATGCGCAGCCATGTCCATAGCCATGGTAAAGGATGAGGAGGGGAAGACCCTCTACGAGAAATATCCAGGCTCCTTCGAAGCTGGTGGCATCCTCAACGTTGGTTCATGCGTCGCCAACTCCCACATAGCTGGAGCAGCCATTAAAATCGCAAGCATCTTCGCAAAGAGAAATCTGCGGGCTAACTACGAGGAGATTGCTGATTACGTCCTCAACCGAGTGGGGGCGGTGGGAGTCGCTTGGGGCGCCATGTCTCAGAAGGCTGCCTCAATAGCCTCTGGCTTCTGGAGGCTCGGGGTACCCGTAATCGTTGGACCCCATGGATCTAAGTATCGGCGCATGCTCCTTGGAAGAAAAGACAATGAAGAAGATTGGTATGTATACGACGCCAGAACAGGCGACAAAGTCTATGCAGGTCCAGCCCCTGAACATCTCTTTACCACAGCTGAAACCAAAGAAGAAGCCATGGTGTTGATAGCAAAGCTTTGCATGAGACCCAACGACACCACCAAGGGTCGCGCCATAAAATTAACCCACTATATTGACCTACACAAGCGCCTCTACGGCGTCATGCCTGACGACATACACCTCTTCGTCCGAAACAAGGCCGACATACCCATCACCATGAAGGACGAAATCCTTAAGATTCTAGAGGAAAAGGGATGGAAGGAGACGAGAATCCCAGATTCAACGCTCCTACCTAGACTCATTAGAAAGAGGAAAGGTGAATGACATGGGTGTGAAGGCAGAACCGTGGCAGAAAGCTGAGATCGCGGGTCCCAAGAAGGCCCTTCTCATCTTGAAGCCTGAGGTAGTGGTCGCAATGGTGAAGAGGGCGAAGCGTCCAATCCTCGTCGTTGGACACCTGGCCGCTGAGGGTTATTCGGACGATGTCAAAATGATTGATTACGCAATCCGCATGAGTAAGACCGCGGGGGTCCCTGTGGTTGCCACAGCGCACATGACAACCGAATTCATCAAGAGAGGTTTTCAGCCCGCTGGTTGGATGCCCGCAATGGACATTGGCAATAGGCTTAAGGACCCAGAATGGAAAGGTTTAGATGGAATGGGTCCTTATGACCTCGCGATGTTCATGGGGCTCCCCTACTACATGGAATTCGTAATATTGGCAGGGCTAAAACACTTTTCCACAAACCTTAAGACCATAAGCCTGGACAGATTCTATAATCCCCACGCAACATGGTCATTTCCAAACCTTTCGGTTAAGGATTGGAATGAAAGTTTCGAAATAATCGTAAGCAAATTAGGAGGAAAATGAAAATGTCCATGTTTGAAGACATCCCAGTAGATGTCGGAGTGATCTACGAAGGGGAAAGAATTCGAAGAAAAGACATGTACGTGGAACTCGGAGGCCCAGACCAAGAAGCCAAGTTTGAACTCGTGAGAGTCAAGGGCTTGGACGAGGTGGAAGATGAGAAGATAACAGTGGTTGGCCCTGACATCAAGGACGTAAAGGAAGGAAGCAGCATTCCGTTCGGTATTTACATCGAAGTTGCAGGTAAACAGGTGGAGGAAGAACTTGAAGGTGTCATCGAGCGGCGCATCCATGAATACTGCAACTTCATCGAAGGCTTCATGCACCTAAACCAACGCTACGACATTTGGCTGCGACTAAACAAGAAATCTTTCCGGAAGGGCTTAAGCTCCTTCAATCACGTCGGAAAAGTCTTGATGAGACTCTTCAAAAGCGAGCTGCCCATCATCGAGAAAATACAGATCGCCTTCATGACCGACCCCGCTAAAGTCCGGGAAATGTGGGAACAAGCCCTGAAAATCTACGAGGCCCGCGACGCCAGAGCAAGAGGACTGAAAGACGAAGAGGTTAAAACCTTCTACGGGTGCACGCTCTGCCAATCCTTCGCCCCAACCCACGTATGCGTGATTACGCCCCAAAGATACTCCAACTGCGGATCCATAAGCTGGTTCGACGGCAAAGCCTCGGCACGAGTCGATCCTAAAGGTCCAGTGTTTGAGATTGAAAAGGGAGAGTTGACTGATCCCGAAAAAGGCGAGTACGCTGGGGTCAACGAAGTTGTCAAGAAGAAGTCCTTGGGAGAGGTTACTCGAGTGTGGTTGTACACTGGATTCGGTTACCCACACACCTCATGCGGCTGCTTCGAGGGAGTGGCCTTCTACGTTCCCGAGGTGGACGGCTTCGGAATAGTTCATAGAGGGTTCAAGGAAGTAACCGTAAACGGGCTGCCATTCTCAACCTTAGCCGACTCAACCGCTGGAGGCAGACAAGTAGACGGTTTCCACGGCATATCCATCGAATACATGAGGTCACCTAAGTTCCTTCAAGCCGATGGAGGTTGGAACCGCGTAGTGTGGATGCCCGCGTCCGTCAAGGAACGCGTCAAAGATTTCATACCCACAGAGATAGCGGACAAAATTGCAACGGAGAACGAAGCAAAAACGGTTGACGAGTTAAAGGAATTCCTTAAAGTTCAGGGGCATCCGGTTGTTCAGACATGGAAAGAAATACCAGTTGAAGTTGCACCCGAAGTGGAAGGAGCCCTAGCTGCGCCAACGGTTCCGCTTCCGACGACAGCAATAGCCGCAGGCGGATTCAAGATAATCCTCAAGAACGTGAAAATCCACGCGGAGAGACTCATCATCAGGAGCGAGAAGAGAAAGGAGAAGAGGTGAAAACGGTGGGGAAAGAGGAGGAAAAAAAGGCTGGCATCACGCTTGACCCTGAACTCCTTAACATCCTAACAAGTTTTGAAGAAATAGAACTCGAAGACGTGGAAATAGAACTCGGAGACCTGGAGCTTTGGTTTCAGCCAGGCGCAGTAGCCGCACCTGGAGTTCTTGCGCCGCCTAAGGTGAAGCCTACAACCATCCTCGAAGCGCCCTTTACACCTCCCATCGACACGTACCTTGGACAAATCGCTGAGGTAAAGCTTGGAGCTACTAAAGGCGAGGGTGGAACCAGGGGAAAGTCCATAGTTATAGGCGGCGAAAGGTCGCCAGCCTTTTATACATTTGAGAATCCCATGCCTCATCCTCCAGTGATTTCCTTCGACGTTTTCGATTCAAAAATTCCTTTGGCTAAAGCCGTGAAAATGCACGTTAAGGACGTTCTAGAAGACCCTGCAGCATGGGCTAAGCTCTCAGTTGACAAATTCGGCGCAGACATGATTACCCTACACTTGGTCAGCATCGATCCCCTAAACCCAACCCCTTCGACACCTAAGGAGGCGGCAAAAACCGTGGAAAACGTGCTTCAGGCGGTTGATGTACCCCTCATAATAGGAGGTTGCGGAGATCCAAAGAAGGACCTAGAAGTTTTCGAAAAAGTAACTGAGGTAGCCGAGGGAGAAAGACTGCTGGTCAGCACCGTAACCTTGGACATGGACATTGAACGGACGGCGAAAGCCATCAAGGAACATGGTCACGTAGCACTAGCATTCACTCCCATGGACCTGAATCAAGCTAGGGAACTAAACCGTAGGCTCTTCGAATTTCTTCCAAAGGACCAAATCGTGATGGACACCACGACTGCGGCTCTAGGCTACGGGCTCGACTACGCCTACACCATTATGGAACGCGCACGCCTAGCAGGACTGATGGGCGACCCAGAACTGCAACAACCTATGTCCTCTGGAACAACAAACGCTTGGGCTGCAAGAGAAGCATGGCAGAAAATGGATCCCGAATGGGGTCCCCGCGAGCTTCGAGGTCCTGTCTGGGAAACCGTGACAGCCCTAACTATGTTGCTTGCTGGCGTTGACCTGTTCATGATGATGCATCCTGCGGCTGTTAAAACCCTTAAAGACGTCATCAAGGAACTAATAGGAAAGGGCAGAGGAGAACCCGAGAAAATCGCCAACTGGATAACTGCTAAGATTTGAGGAGGAAGAACAGGCGTGACAGAAAGAGAGGTTAAGAGGGGTGGAGTAAGGGAGCTAAGTCCCATCGACGTTTACATGTTACTTCCCAAAACAAACTGCAAAGAGTGCGGTGAAGAAAACTGCATGGCCTTCGCAACCAAGGTTGTTAACAGAACAGTCGTCATAACGCAATGCCCCCCACTCCTAAAGAAGGAATACGAGAAAGCCTACAAGCAGCTGTCAGAGATGCTCAAGCCAGCCATCATGGAGATTACCATAGGCACTGGCGACCGTGCCGTCAACGTCGGCGGCAAACTCGTCATGTACCGCCACGAGTTTACATATTTTAACCCAACAGCCATAGCCATCGACGTCACAGATGAGATGTCTGACGATGAGTTGTTGGGCAGGTTGAAGAAAACCGATGAGTTTAGGTATGAGTATATAGGTCAAGAATTGAAACTTAACATGATAGCCGTTCGATCCACTGCCGATGACCCCGAGAAGTTTAAGTCCGCAGTGAAAAAGGTTGTAGAAAATACCAGTCTGCCTCTTGTTCTCTGCTCGTTCAATCCAGCTGTTCTTGAAAGCGGTTTGGTAGCTGCCTCGAAAAGGAGGCCTCTCATCTACGCTGCCACTAAGGATAACTGGAAGGACATGGCAGAGCTAGCATTAATGTATGATTGCCCCCTAGCCATTTTCGCTCCAAACGATCTTAACCTCCTCCGATCCTTGGTCAAGACCTTGAAAGAGTACGGTGTCAAAGACCTCGTGCTAGACCCGGGCACCTTTCCCAACGAGGGACTTACAGATACCGTCAATAATTTCACAATGATCCGTCGGGCAGCGTGCAAGAGGGGCGACGAGCTTTTGGGTTATCCGCTGATCGGCACTCCTATCGTGGCGTGGACAGAGTCAGCAGGGGCTCCAGAGGTCAGCGCTTGGAAAGAAGCCTACGCAGCCTCGATGCTAATTACCCGATACGCCGACATCCTAATAATGCACAGTACAGACGGATGGGCGCTTCTGCCAAACGTCATCCTCAGACAAAACATCTACACAGACCCGAGAAAACCTGTGGCTGTAGAACCCGGAGTAAGGGTCTTCGGAAAACCTGACGAAAATTCGCCGGTGATGATGACGACCAACTTTGCTCTAACCTACTACACTGTGGCGTCTGACATAGAATCCGCCGGCTTAAACTCTTACCTACTTGTAGTTGACTCCGAGGGAATAGCCGTAGACAGCGCTGTTGCTGGCCGAAAACTAACAGCTGAAAAAGTAGCGGATGCCATCAAAGAGACTAAGGTAGAGGAAAAAGTGAAACATAGAAAGCTTATTATACCTGGCAAGGCGGCGCGGCTGAGCGGTGAAATAGAAGAACTCTCTGGTTGGGAAGTCATGGTCGGACCGAGAGACTCGTCGGGTATTCCAAAATTCCTCCAAGAAAAATGGAAGTAAAATCCCAATTTATCAATAAAAAATAAACATTAAAACTTCGAAAATTCGCGCGCATACAATAGAATCTTCTATTCTTTGGCCTTCCCTTTCCTTCGCTGTGCCGTCTTCGCCGCCTTGGTTGCCCCAGCAAGCGCCGCCAATCCCAGAATTTCCCCCTTCACCATATCCATCGGAATCGCAAACACAATCGTATTACTTTGGTCGTAACTAATATCCTCCAAACTCGACAAGGTGCGCAAATACATCGCCCGTTTGCTCATCTTCTGCACCGCCTTCTCCAAATTTATAGCTGCCGTCAACTCGCCCTCACTCTTAATAATTACCGCCCGCTTCTCCCGCTCAGCCTCAGCCTGCCGTGCAATCACCCGCTTCATATCCCCAGGCAACTCCACATTCTGCAAGTTCACCGAAGTAATATCCACACCCCAATCCTTTGTTTCCCTTTCCACAATCTTCGAAATTTTATCCGCAACCTCGTCCCGCCGCGCCAACAACTCATCTAACTCTACATCTCCAACCACATCCCGCATCGTCGTCTGTGCATACTTCATCACACTGAGCCACACATTCTGAATGTTAACAAGGCTATCCTTCGTATTCACCACCTTCATGAACACCACCGCGTCAACACTCACACTGATGTTATCCTTAGTCATAACCTCCTGCCGCGAAACATCCAAAGTAATAATTCGCCTATCCTGCTTCAGAAAACTCTCCGCAAATGGCCACTTAAAGAAGAAACCAGGACCCACAAGCCTCTGAAACTTCCCGAAACGCAAAACAATCGCCTCCTCCCACTCCTTATTAATCGCCACAGTAGCTGGCAAAAACATCAGACAAACGAATGCAACAACGCCAAACAAAAAAGACCACACATATTCACGTGGCTTCGCCCCAGGGTACGGAAAAGCAAGAATGGTCAACACCAGAAATATCAGAAACAACACCAAGAAAAACGCGAATGGAGCGGGAGAACCCCGATACTCCTCGCCCCTCCTCATCGCATCAGCTTCCACAGTTCCACCCATTTCTTAAACTAACCTCCTTCATATTACTATTACCCCCATAAAACCTATTTCTGTCTTACGCGTGCATTACTTAAAATACACTGTGGTTGTTTATGCTGTTTTGTAAAAAAGAAAAAGGGGAAGGTTAAGCTCCTTCGCGGAGGAGTACGCGCAGACTACCTTCTGCTGAGCCTTAATCGAAGTCGAAGATTGTTCGTCCCTTTGAGAAACTCATAATGAAACGGCAGTTCTTGCAGATCATCATGGTGATCTTGTGGGCGGTGAAGCCCCATTTACTATCCATCTTTCCTTCTTGTTTCTCAAACTCCGTGCCTTGGCACAAGGGACAGACCAAGTTTTTCTTTTCTGACAACACAATCCACCCTATTTCTAAGTACGCGAATATTAAACGGTAAATCCGCGCGCATAAGAATTCTGAATTCAAAATAAAGATTCTTAGGGTAGGTGTCGCGCGCAGACCCATGATAGTTTTATTGCCTAAAAGCGCGCGAAAAGGGGACCCCAAAAAGTACTAGGATCTCATGATCTGCGGAACCACTCTCTGAATCCTATCCATTGCTTCTGAAATATTTTCGATAGAGTTAGCGTAGGAGATTCGAAAGTATTTTTCCCCTTTCGCGGAGAACGTTGTGCCAGGCATGACCGACACTTTAGCCTTCTCGATGAGTTGCTTCACGAAATCGGGAGAATCTATGTTTAGCAGTATTCTTGGATAGACGTAGAAGGCGCCTGTCGGCTTGGTTACTGAGAAGGCATCCATTTCCTTTAGTCTGTCAATTATGAGGTCTCGTCTCCTTCTGTACTCCCTGACCATGGTCTCTACGCAGTCTTGAGGACCATCTAAGGCAGCTACCGCCGCTTTCTGGACAAATGAGTTTCTGCAAGCGTTGGCATACATGCTGACGCTTCCCATGGCCTTGATAATGTTTGCGTGGGAAACGGCGTAACCTATTCTCCATCCCGTCATTGCATAGGTCTTGGAGAGGGAGAAAACGGTTATGAGATGGTTTTTGAGGTCCGAATGCGCGGCTAGGCTGAAGTGTTTTGCTTCGTAAACGATCCTTTCATAAACTTCATCGAGGAGGAGGATTAGGTCATGTTCCACAGCAAGACCGCCGATTTCCTCCAAGGTTTTCTTGGGCACCACTGCTCCAGTCGGATTGTTGGGAGTGTTCAGTATAACAAGTTTCGTCCTTTCATTAACTTGTTTCCTAATCTCATCCACATCCGGCAAAAACCTTTCTTCTGTTAAAAACATACGTTTCGGGACTCCGCCTGCAAGCAACACGTTCTGAAAGTATCTGGGCCATGCGGGATCAGGAACCAAAACCTCGTCGCCAGGATCAACTAGGGACTGTATGGCGGCGAAGACTGCTCCAAAGCCTCCGTCGGTGATGAGGATCTCGGTTTCTGGGTCAGCCTCGATTCTGTTCTCGCGTTTAAGCTTTCTAGCGACTGCTTCACGGAGTTCAAGAAGGCCCTCCGTGGGAGTGTAGTGGGTGAAGCCTTCGTTAATGGCTTGAATTGCGGCTTCCTTGATGTGTTGGGGAGTGTCAAAATCTGGTTCTCCAAGCTCAAGCCTTATGATGTCGGTTCGTCCCATCATCAACCTTCTAATCTCGGCAAATTTCGATGGAGGAAGCCTCCGAACCCTCTCAGAAAGTCTTTTTTCCAACTGCACAATCCTCCGTCCTCATATATTGTTCGGTTGTAAATGAAAAACTTGTGGACTTAGCCGTATCGTTCAAGGGAAGCGCGTCTTCACTCTCTCAGACCTTTTTCCTGAGCCAGTGTTGCTCAGAAGCGTCAAAACGTCTCTTGGAGTGCTAAACTTCTCTACCGTTCCGTTGGGGCGCTTTCTAATCACTTCTATGCAGTTGTCTACGACGCAGTTAAAAACGCAGGCTGCGCAATAAACGCACAAATCTTCAACTATGCCGATTTCTCCGGCTTTCCAGTAAAGGGCGTTGCTGGGACAGGCTTCTACGCAAAGATTACACTCTCTCCCCTTGCAGGTTCTCATGTCAATCTTTATGCTTCCCTCCTCGAAGTATTCCTTTACCCCCACCGACTTGAGGAGTTCAGCTCTTTTCTCCCTTTTTTCCTTCTTTTTCTTCTCGGAGGCTTCTAGAAGGAGTTCATAGATGTTCGTGCTTGAGTTATCGGTTTTTTTAGACATTCTGGTTCGTTCCTCCCAGGCCTCCTGTTTCTCATGGTTGTTGTTAGAGTGTATATTAATCATGGGATACTAGGTATTTATTTCGGATAAACGCTTAGAAAGTCGGCATTAGAAACGCTTGTGATGCAAAGTGCTTAACAAGCATAAAGCGGTTGCGGTGACGACGCAGTACTGGAGGCCAGGAGAAGATTACCTTAAACAAATAGTCAACTCGATCAGAAACAAAATACAGGACGGAGATTTTGTAACAATTTCTGAAAAGGCCATTTCCACAGCGCTTGGCAACCTCTTGGATGAAAGCGTCGTTCAGCCGGGCTGGCTTGCACGTTTTCTAGCTAAATACTGGATGCGTTTTATCTGGGTCCACATTCTCGGACCCCTCTGTCATCTCAGAAAAAAGACTATTCGACATCTTCGCGCATATCCAATAGAAGAAGGAAGTGCCCACAAGCAGGTAGCCCTAGAACACGCTGGTCTTTTGCAAGCCTTGATGCAGGGGTCAGAGGGAGCCATCGACGGAAGCAATCTACCCTACTCCTACGTTAGCCTTCCCTTGAGAAACGCCCAACAAATAGCACAGAAGATTCGGGAGCAGATCAAGTCTGAGTTGGGAAAAAAGGTTATCGTTGTAATCGTGGACACCGACAAGACTTATTCCATGAAGGGATTCCATTTCACTCCCCGCCCAAAACCAATCAAGGGAATACACTCCTTTGGAGGATTCCTCACCTACGTCCTCGGAAGATTTTTCAAGCTGAAACAGAGAGCCACCCCCGTTGCAGTTGCTGGCTCTAAAATAGGAGTTGAGGAGGCTCTTGAAATAGCCAAGACAGCCAACCGATCCCGGGGCCTCGGCGCTGGAAGAACCGTCTGGGACATGGCAAAAACCTTCAGAGTTCCCTTAACTGGCGTGACCTGGGAAATGCTTGATAAGGTGAAACACCAACCCATTGTTATCATAAAGCCTCCTGCATGAAGAGAAATATTTGTGCAAGTCATTAAACTTTAAAGGGGGAGCAAAATGAAGTCACATGTTAAGCAGATGCATCGATTTTTTGAGCCTCGGTCGGTCGCTGTTGTAGGTGCCTCCCGCAGGATCATGAAGGCGGGACACATCATCTTCAAAAACTTTGTTGACAACAAGCGAAGAGGCGTCTTTAAAGGAGAACTGTATCCTATTAATCCCCACGAAAAAACTGTTCTCGGGTACACGTGTTACTCCTCCATTACAGAAATCGATGAGGAGGTCGAAGTAGTCGTTATAGTTGTTCCCGCCGAAGTTGTTCCAGAGATTATGAGAGATTGCACTGCTAAGGGCGTAAAAGCTGCTGTAATAATCAGCGCCGGTTTCAGCGAAGTTGGAAACCACAACCTCGAGGAACAAGTAAAGGCTATTGCTAAAAATGCTGGAATTCGAGTGCTGGGCCCCAATTGTCTCGGCGTCTATGATTCTCAAACCGGCGTGGACATGCTTTTCCTACCCGAAACGAAGATTCTCACCACAGGAGACGAAGTAGTCGCCACACCCCGCCCCATGTCGGGTCACATAGCCATCGTTACCCAGAGTGGCGCCTTCGGCGCCGCAGCGCTGGACTATTTGACTGGCAAGCAGATGGGCATAAGCAAGTTTGTGAGTTTTGGGAACAAATGTGACGTTGACGAGTCGGAGATGCTTGGCTACCTTTTGCATGACGAGAGAACGCGGGTCATTCTCTTCTATGCTGAGAGTATAGATGCGGGAAGGGAGTTTATGGGAGTTGTGAAGGAGGTTACACAGAGGAAGCCCATTGTCGCTCTAAAGTCAGGGAAAACTGAGGCTGGAGCTAGGGCAGCTGTATCTCATACAGGAGCTATCGCAGGCTCTGACAAAATTTACGACAGCGTTTTCATGCAGGTCGGCATCCTAAGGGCGAGGGACATGGAAGAATTTTTTGACATGGGCAAAGCCTTAGCTTTTCAACCTCCGGCAGCTGGAAAAAACGTTGCAGTAATCACGGACGCTGGCGGACCTGGCATAATGGCAGTTGATGAGTGCGTAGCGAGAGGGTTGAACGTACAAAAGCTTTCGGATGAAACAATCCAAAAGTTTGAGGAACTAAAAAGAGAAGGCAAAATTCCACCTTTTGCAACTAACCTAAACCCAGTTGACCTCACAGGCTCAGCAACTTCTGAAATGTTTGAACACGGCACCAAAATACTTCTCGAGGATTCTGACATCCACGGCATCATCGTATTGGGGCTGCATCATCTCCCAGCCTTGCAAGAGGATTTCGTCGACCGAGTGGCAAACTTGTCGAAAAACTATACCAAACCCATTGTGGCCTGTGACATAGGCGAAACCGAAATGGCGCTGCACATCCGTTCGAGGTTTGACAAGCTAGGGGTTCCCGCCTATTTCTCGCCAGAGGATGCAGCCCGGGCCATGGTTGCCCTCGTTAACTATGGACTCTACCTCAAAAAGTGTGGACGCCTTGAGCAGTATCTAGCGACGTTTTTCCAGAATCTTTAAAAACAGCATTCAGACGTTTTTGCATCTCGATCAAGGACGCCAGGCTATGCGCCTCTACACCATTTACGGAGATGAATTCGCTGAACGCGTTGTGGGGAATCTATGTAATCTGTCTACATTCTGTCAAGCCTGCAGTCTAGCATGCTCCTATTGCAGATCAACATACGGCTCCTTCGCCCAAGACATCTACAGAATGGACAAAATGCCTGAAAACCTACCACCCTTCATAGAAGAACCTGAGAAACATCTGCCGCAAAGCTTGCCAAACTGCGACTTGGTACTCGCCATTGGAATGCATCCGGATTTGCTTTCAGCAATACCAACCATAGTCAAGAGAACCAACGCGAAAGGAGTTATTGTGCCTATTGAGAACAGAAACTGGTGTCCCCGAGGCCTTAAAAGACAGCTTGAGGAGAAACTGGAAGGGGCTGGCGTGGAACACGCCTTTCCAAAGCCCTTCTGCTCCCTTGAGGAAACTGGGAGAGCGGTTATCGACGGTTTCATAGGGCGGTACAAGATAGGGAAACCATTAGTGGAAGTAGACATTACGGATGGAATGATTTCTGATGCATGGGTCATCAGAAGCGCTCCATGCGGCTCCACGTGGTATGTTGCCCAACAGATAAAATGGTCTAGGATTTCTCAGATAGAGGATACGGTGGCCGTTGCCCATCACGCGTACCCTTGTACGGCGAGTATGGACATAGACCCGGAATTCAACGAGCCTATCCTTCACATAGCTGGGTACAATATTCGTGAAGCCGTAAAAGACGCCATAGAAAGGGCGCGTAAGCGGCACAGTCGAGGTTCAACACTAACTAGACTTAGATTTTAGAAATCTGCTGTGAAAGTGAAGTGTTAGGTAAGAAATGATGAACGTGATCCATGAGTATATAGCGATGTCTCCGATTAGACCCGCCCATTGAACATGGTATCTCCATGGAGTAGGAGACCATAGATTTCTGCTGGTCGTAAGCCAGACGAATGGAAAGCCGTAATGAATTTCCTCTGCGTCCACAATCAACGGTTTGACTTGGTAAATCGTTGATGCGAGCATTAGCGCAACTCCTCCGACAATCGTGACGACCATTAACATTCTTAACTTTCCCTTCGCCATAACGTCGCCACTCTTCCGCATTACCAACTTTTTGTTTAACGCTGTTCTTTTAGCCATTTGGCAACCCTTTGAAACAGAGGACTGGTGGACATGTTGATAACGGGAACAATGATTTTTTCTTTCGTTTCGATCAATGGACGGTATTCAGGCATAAGGGCGTAACTCACGAAGGCCCAGTAAACCTTTTTCTCTTCTATGACAGCCTTCGCGGCTACCTCGGTTGTTGTGGGCAGAGGGTAATAAACGAACGCCACTCCACCTGCCCAATAGATGCCGATCATTTTCCCTCCGGCGGCAATGTTGGCAAAGCGCGCCAAATCGTCTGGCGTTGGAAAACGAGTATGCTCCATGACCACGATTTCTCTGAAGGGCTCACTTCTGACAGCCGTTTCTTCCATGTTAAAACCTCCATTTACACTCTTTGTCGTGGATAAATTAAATAGGAATCGGGCAATAAAGCGTTTGTGAGTCGATACCGAAATTATTCAACTTTGCCATGGAGGAATATGGTTTGCCCGATGTTCGAGTTGCCATCGCCGGGGTGGGTAACTGCGCTTCAGCTCTTGTTCAAGGAGTTGAGTATTACAAGGATTCGGCGGGGGAGGCGAAAGTTCCCGGGTTGATGCACGTGAACTTTGGAGGCTACCACGTTCGCGACATAAAGTTTGTCGCCGCCTTCGACGTGAACAAACGGAAAATCGGGAAGGACTTGGGAGAAGCCATTTTCATGGAGCCAAACTGCTGCGCCAAGTTTGTAGAAGTGCCTAGGCTCGACGTGAAGGTTCTTCCAAGCCCTATTCTCGACGGAGTTGCTCCCCACATGAGGGAGCCCTTTCGAATCTATGATGAGAAGGAGGTTGAGCCAGTGAACGTGTCCGATGCTCTTAGGGAGGCTGAAGCCGACATGCTGGTGAACTTCCTCCCTGTTGGGAGTTACAAAGCAACGCGCCACTACGCCCAAGTAGCCATAGACGCTGGCTGCGCCCTTGTAAACTGCATACCCGAGTTTATCGCCTCAGACGACGACTGGAGCAAGAGGTTCAGGGAGAAGCATCTGCCAGTGGCTGGCGACGACGTAAAAAGCCAGCTTGGAGCCACCATTATCCATCGAAACCTGATCAAACTATGCGTGGACAGGGGAGTTGAGGTGGAGGAAACTTATCAGCTAAACCTTGGCGGAAACACAGACTTTCAAAACATGACCATTGAAGAGCGGCTGAAAACTAAGCGAATCAGCAAGACTGAGGCTGTTACAAGCTTGGTTCCCTACAAGGTTCCCACCAGAATAGGCCCATCAGACTACGTTCCCTTCCTGGGCGACAAAAAAATCTGCTACATCTTCATCAAAGGCAAGAAATTTGGGAATCAACCGGTTACGGTCAAGGCGAAACTGGAGGTGGAAGACTCGCCAAACAGCGCTGGGGTGGTTATTGACGTTATAAGGGCGGTGAAGTTGGCCCTTGACCGGGGAATAGGCGGTCCATTAACCAGCATCTCTTCGTACGCGTTTAAGCATCCACCAGTTCAAATTCCAGACGATGTAGCAAGACAATGGGTAGAAGACTTCATAACTGGAAAACGTGAACGATAGACGGACTTACCAAAAGTTCATTGCCCATTCTTTCTAACTCTCGGCTTTTGCAGGCGTCTGAGTCAAGCCCTGTGAAAAATAGGTGGATGCAAAAAGAAGAGCCATAGCTGCCCACGTGAGGAAATAACCAATCAGAGGGCCGCAACTCGCTTCTGAATCGTAACAAACGAATGGAGTGCTAGGGTAAGCCCAGCTGAGCCAAGAATGGATGTACACGATGTTCATCAAAGCGCAAATCCCTGCAAAACAACTCACGATAGCCACGTATTTTCTCTGAGCGCCCTCAGAAAATCTTGCGCTCACGAAGGGAAACAGCGCAGAGACTATGGCGAAACAGAGGGAAATGTAGGCTGCTAGGGGGTTAAAAAATTCACGATCAAACTTGTCTGTAAGTGATCCGCCCATCGCGGACATGGAATAACGTTTTTCCCCTTCAGTGCGGTAATACCATGGTGCGATTAAGCCGACTGCTAAAACGATTCCTCCCATCAACATAAGCAATAGGTGCGCCTGTTTGAGTATAGACAACAAACTGGTTCGTCTTATACCATGACAACGAAAATCTTAAACATTCCGCTCAGGACGGAACAGGCCTTGCCGGAATATTCAGTTGCCTTTCAATTTCCTTTGCCAACGCGAAAGCGTCTCCAGATCGATGGTTGTCTGTTATAACCATTTTTGGCCTACATTTCTCCACGTATCGAAGCAACCCATCAAAGTCAGAGTGGCCGCTCAGGGCAACCCTATACTCGCCCTTGCCTATTTTCTGGCACGGTCTCACAAACTGCCAACCGCTCGCGTAGATGCGTAAGGCTTCCTTCCCCACGTTTTTTCGGGAACACATATGATAAAAGGCAACGCAGGGTTCACGCTGGTTTAATATCGACTGGGCCTTTTCTTCACTGGACAAAAGAAGACAGTTTCCAAGTCTCATTCCATACCTTTCACAAACCTTTGAAACTTGGAAGACCCTTTCTGGAACGATGAAGGGTACTTTTACCTTCGCTTCATGCAAAATCTGCATAACTTGTTGGAGTTTTCCGTGGTAACCAAACACGTATACGGGTCCACGCTTAAGACCCTGCTCCACCAAAGAAACGAGGATGCCCTCAGCCATCATCCCGAAGGGCCTCACACGATAAGGGTTTCCGTAGGTGGCCTCCAAAACAAGGACATCAGCCTCAACCACCGGGGTCTTAGGAAACTTGAAGTCACTGGTGTAAAGAATCCTCGTCCCTTCAGCGTCTTCTACGAGAACCTGAGCCGCACCCAAAATGTGGTCAGCGTAATGCAGCGTCAATCGCTCATCTTCGTATGTGAAGGCTTCCCCGTAGTCAAGGGTTTTTACGTTTTCCTTCATAAGAAGCGGCGGACTCTTCATAACATCTATTAAATCCTTTGTGGCCGGAGTCATCACAACGGCTTCGCATCGTTTCAAGCTTTGTCGCAGGCCAAGCATGTGATCAGAATGAGCGTGTGTAACCACCCTCAATGGTTCGTCTTCATCGAAGCCATCACATGCAACGTGTTTCCCCAAGAGAACCGCGCCCTTCTTGGTTACACAAGCTTTCGACAATATATGCGATGCCTCCGTTCGTTTCTACCTCTGAAACTTCCAAAACGTCTTATACCTTCGTCTAAAGGCTTTTAAGCAATTGTTTAAATGTTTGTGCCTAATTCTCGTGCCTTTTCACATTTTGTGGCCGTTTTTCAATTAAGATTTTTAAAAGAAGGAAACGTTAGCTGAGAACTTTCAGCCTAGTTTTGTCACATATTCGCCTAAATTTTTCCACCGTTATTTTCGAGCAGGCTAAAAGATTCCATTAAGTCTATAAGAACGCATCTGACTGGTACAGTGGGCAAGATTCATCTAAGAAAAGTGAACCTTGATTGGACTTTAAATTTCTTTAACCTACACCCTCAGTTTTCAAAACTTCGCGGTCCACTTTTCGTTTTACTCTGACAAGGGCAACTACAATTTAAGCATACATTCCACTATTTTCTGGCAAGTTAAACATTCCTGCGGAATCGAAGCATCCTTGGGACGGTGAGCCAAATATCCGAAGTGATGAGAACACCCCTTTGGACTCTCTTCTCCCTCGAGACCCTTTTCTTCCTCCTTTGAAGGTTTAACTGAAGCTTCCTCTCTACCCCCTCTCTCCCTTTGAGGTTTAGCGGAAATCACGTCCAAAACCTTTTCTAATGATGGACGTGTAGGTGGACCATGTGCGGATTCTTCTATAATGTCTTTCTCGTTTTCAGCATCCGTGTCCAGTTTGATTAAGCAGTGGGGACAAGCGTAGTACTGTTCCGCTGGCGTCTTCGACAGATCGTTCAAGAGAATGGGCTCTTCGATCTCTCTGTGGCATTTAGGATTCGGACAAACGATAACTCCAGATTTTGGCGGCAATTGCATCCTCATCGTTCATTTTTCAGTGTTAATTCATTGAATATGTTCAAGGTATATAGATTTAATGAAGCCAAAATATGTACATAAATTAAGCAAATTCTTGGGTACATATCCTTTTTCGATATACTGCAACTCTCGAATGAAAGTATATCATTTATCAACACACATTTCACACAGGAGAAGCTACGAGTATGGGCGTACAGGATTTTCGGAGAAGAACCGAAAAACGCGTACTAGAGCTTGAAAAAATGATAGATGCACATGAGTCCCTAGTTTGCCCCAATATTAAATGTGGAAAGACGTTTCAGAAGGTCCTCCTCTTGACTGACCTGTCAAAGACACCTCGAGAAACCTACTATGCTTGTCCCCACTGTTTTTCCAAATTGGAAATCGCCGTCAAAGAGGAAAAACAGCCTCTGGAATGCCCATACTACTTTGGATTTCTGAAGACTCTACAAAAGAAAATTCCAATCCCTGACGAGTGCCTAACGTGCCCCAAACTAATACGGTGCAAAAAAGGAAAGACTAACTGAGCGCCCGATATAACGTTTAAATCGAAGCATCTATAAAGTTTTGTTTGCGAAAATAGCAGTTGCTGATTCGGTTCCAGACTTTCCTCTAGGTGAAAAAGATGGTGTTACGAGTTTTCAATACCATGAGCGGTAAACTTGAGGAGTTCAAGCCTTTAAGGAAGAATCGTGTTGGAATATACGTTTGTGGGCCCACGGTTTATGATTGGGCTCATCTGGGTCACGCTAGGACGTATCTTGCCTTTGACGTGATTGTTCGTTGGCTTGAGTTTAGGGGTTTTTCAGTTTTCTACGTTCAGAACATCACGGATGTCGGACATTTGACCGAGGACACTGCTGAGGATAAGATTGTGAAGAAGGCTAGGGAGGAGAGGATTGAGCCCATGCAGTTAGTGGAAGTATACATGAGGGAGTACTTTAGAGACTTGGACGCCTTGAGAGTGAAAAGGCCAGACATTTCCCCTAGAGCAACCGGTCATTTGATGGAGATGATTGAGGCTATTCGGTCGCTGATTGAGAAAGGATACGCCTACGAAGTCAACGGAAACGTGTTTTTCGACGTTTCCAAATTTGAGGACTATGGGAAGCTTTCTAAAGTGAAGCTAGAAGCCATGCTGGCTGGTTCCAGGTTTGAGGCCCACCCTGACAAGAGGGATCCCAAAGACTTCGCCTTATGGAAGAGGGCTGGTGAGGATGCTCTGCTGAAGTGGTGGAGCCCTTGGGGTTACGGTTTCCCAGGCTGGCATATTGAATGCGCGATTATGGGCTTAAAGTATCTGGGACCTCAGTTTGACATTCATGGCGGTGCCCGTGACCTGATTTTTCCCCATCACGAGAATGAGATTGCTCAGTGCGAGGCTTTGACTGAGAAGAAGCCTTTTGTTAGGTACTGGTTGCACACGGGATTTCTTACGATTAACGGGGAGAAGATGGCTAAGTCTTTGGGGAATTACATTACAGTTAGGGAGGCACTGGAGAAGTATGACGCTGAGGCGATTAGGCTTTTTGTTTTGTCCACCCACTATCGAAGCGAGATAGATTTCACCGACAAGAAACTTAGGGATGCCGAGACTAGTTTGGGAAGGCTTTACAACACTCTGGAAAATTTGGAGGGAGCTATGGAACGTTCTCTGTCCAGAGAACCGACTGAAATGGAAAAGCAGTTTGAGAAGAGAGTTGAAGAGTTTAGAACCAGATTTGTGGAGGCTATGGACGAGGATTTTAACACTCCCAGAGCCTTGGCTGCTTTGTTTGACATGTCGAGGGAGATAAACAGGTTTCTGGGAGAACAGAAGCAGGTGAACACTGAGCTGCTAAAAAGACTTTATGAATGTTTTTTGGAGTTGGGAAAGGTGCTTGGTCTCTTTCAGAAGGAGAGGGCTAAGAAGGTTAGTGAGAAACTGGTTAACGATCTCGTGAATCTTCTGGTTGAATTGAGAGAGAATCTGCGTCGCAAAGGAGATTTCGAGTTGTCGGATGATATTAGGGCGAAGCTGAGGGAGTTAGGTGTGGTGGTAGAGGATACCTCTGAGGGTTCCAAGTGGAAGCTGGTTTGACGCATACTTTTGATTCTGTTATCATTCGTTTCGGCGGGGAGTTGTGGCTTAAGAGGACCTGGACTAGAAAGTTGTATGAGCGTCGCTTAGTTAGGAACATAAAGAATGTTTTGAAGCGTTATGAAGTTCCCTACAGCGAGATTGTTCGGAGGCACGGCAGGCTTTTTTTGAGAACTGACTCGGCGGTGGAGGCAGCACGTAGGCTGGCACGGATTTTTGGTATTTCTTCTGTCTCTCCGTCGCTGGAAACCTCTTCTAAGCTGGAGGACATAGTTGATAGAAGTGTGTTCTTGGCTGGACATGCGTTGAAGGAGGGTGATCGTTTTGCTGTTAGGTGTCGGCGAGTTGGTGATCAATCCTATTCCAGCGCTGATGTTTGTAGGGTGGTGGGACAGCGTATCCTCGACGAGTTTGGTGAGAAGCTGGGTTTGAAAGTTGATTTGGATAGACCGGATGTGAAGTTTGGGGTTGAGGTTAGGAATGATGAAGCTTTCGTGTACTCGGATGTAATTGATGGAGCTGGAGGTATGCCTCTTGGAACTCAACATAGGGTGGTGGTTTTATTGAGTGGTGGGACTGATTCTGCGGTGGCGAGTTGGCTTGTTATGAAGCGGGGTTGCCCTCTTGTGCCTGTTTATTTTGATAATACGCCTTTCACGGATGAGACTACGACGGAGAGAGCGTTAAATGTCGCTGAAGTCCTGTTTGATTGGGCTGTTGGATTCCCTAGAAAGGTTTACGTGGTTCAGCACGGGGAAAACTTGAAGAAAATTATAGAAAATTGTTCTAGAAAATTCACGTGTTTGCTCTGTAAACGTATGATGTACCGGATAGCGGAACGCTTAGCTGAGACGATGGGAGCCGAAGGAATCGTGACTGGAGAGGCTATTGGGGAGCAGGCTAGCCAAACAATAACCAACCTAAGGGTGCTAAGTAATGCCGTCAAGAAGTATCCGATACATAGACCGCTACTAGGATTCGACAAGGCAGAAACAGAAAAAATAGCAAGAAAAATCGGAACATACGAGATTTCAAGCAGAAAAGCAAAAGGGTGCACAGCATTTCCTAGCAAGCCAGCGACGATGGCGAAGCTGGAGGAAGTGATAGAGGCGGAAGAAAAATTGAACATAAAAGAAATGGTTGATAGAGCAATCAAATCCCTCAAAGTCGTGGAAATGTAACCCTTCTGCGCGCAATCCAATCCGCTAAACATTTAGACGCTCAACGCTGGCGATATCTCCCGCAAACTCCGCTCGCCGCGCGCGCAGATTTCCCCCACTACTGGGACATCACAGCTGGACGCCTCCGGGCTCAGCTTCTACCGATCCTTGAGGCACCTGGGTTTGAGAAGCTTGAGATCACCGTCACAGCTAGGGGCGAGGCTCCCAGGAAGTATTATGAAGTTAGCGTTAAGCCCGTGGAGTGAGACAAAGCTGAGTTTAAAGGCGTTCTCAGCTACGTGCCTGAAAGGACCCACGCCGTCAGGTTAGTAGTTCCTCCACCTTTTTGAGGAAGCGCTCCCACTCCCCCGGCTTGGGATCCTTGTCGATCTGCAGTATGAAGGCTGAATCCATCCCGACTGCGTTAAAGGTGGGCTCCACGGTTTTGTGTCCCTCGTAGAACGTCAGGTATAGGACCGGTTTGCCGGACAGGCTTCTCAGCTTGGAGAAGTGGCTACGTAGCTTGGCTTCAACATTCTTCCTTGGGTAATACACGCCGGCTGCCTTAACCTCCAAGATAAGGTGGACCTGATCCCTCTTGTAAGCGTTGGTGAACTTGAACGGCTCCGCCTTGGCATCCACGATCAGGATGTCAAGCTCGTTGGGCACGCCTTCAACCCAAGCCCTCAACGCCAGCTTGAAACCCTCAGGCAGATGCCTCCGAAGATAGTGGGCCGCGATCCTGGCTGCCGCCTCTCCTCGATACCTGTTCCATTTACGGCCCAGACGGGCCACTTGGCCCTGAATCCTGTGGAGCTCGGCTAACATCTCGTTCTGCTCATCATTCTTACCCATGACACCTCACCTTCAACCTTAACCATCAGCCTTTCCTCATCTAAATCTGGGTGGATATGTTCTGGGACAAGTCCTGCATCTCGGCTTAAACGCGTCCAAAATTACTCCGCCGATAAACCCGGCTATGCCTCCTCCGAGGACTCCGGCTAAACTCCTCGTAGCAACTCCTCCACCGACGGCGCCCCCCAACGTCGTTAGAGGAACCCATGAACGGCGGCATAGATCTACGTGCCACCAGAAGTGCTTAAGCCATCTTTTTATTCTATTCCTGCCAGCCTCGCTTAATAGTTCAGACTCGCTGAATTGCACTTGATTGATAGAAACATCCCGCAGCAGCGATTCCTCTCTAATCCCGGCCTCATAGAACTCGAGAACCGGCTTTGCCTCAACAGCGGCTATCACCGGTTCCCGGAAAAGCCATGGCGACGGAAGGGTGCCGTCCACCCAATACCTGTGCGTGTGTACCACAACCATCGCTGCTGACTCCCTAATTCTCCGGACCATCACGCGAAACGCTTCATCATCGCTGACCCTTTCATCGATCCCGACGGTCCATGGGACCTTCCCGGTTGAACGAACCAGCTGTCTGAACGGTTCTATCTTGGAAGCGTCTTGTGGCCAAATGCTGCAACTCACGAAAACCCGGTAAGCCATTCACTTTTTCCCTCCCTCACCTTTTGGTAGCATCGCCTCTAACACGCCGGCCTTTATGTTCCCTCTCTTGCCGGAGCTCCCTTTCAACCCGGTTTAGCCCCCCGCATGAGAGAGAGCTCTCAAGAGGTGAATTACTGAAATTCGTAACGGAAGCATGGTTATGAGGGCCTTGTGAGGGCCCGCACGGCTCAAATATTTAGTTGCCCCCCCACATATTTAATGGTGTTAAACAGTGTCGAATACTATAAAAGTTTTGGCCGCACGTGTCCCTGAGGCGCTTCACCGGCAAGTGAAGGAAGTCAGCAAAGACCGCGGCGAGGATGTCAGCGACTTCATCCGCAGAGCCGTACTCCGTGAACTGGGAAGACTAAGCTTCCTCTCCAAGGAGCAGAAAAAGGCTTTGGAGATCAGTTAGGTGGTCAGCCTTGAGCGAGGAAGACTTGGCTCTCGATGCTTTAACCGAGTTTTTCAACGCTGTTGAAGCCGGCATAGCCGCGGCGCGTCAAAGAATCAAGGCCATGCTCAACGCTTTACCAAAAGAGCGGAGCGGATCTTCCCAACAACGTATAAGTCGATTGCCAACTGCTTCTTCCGCCTCAAGTGTAGAGCCGCCCAAAACCTGAAGAACCCCAGGCTTCGCAGCATAACCTTCACGACGTTTCGCCACTGGGGGGCAACGATGACCTATCATTACACCAAAAACATCCTGCTGGTTCAGAAACTCCTAGGGCATAAACACATCCAGAACACCATGAAATACACGCAGCTGGTCCATTTTAAAGACGATGAGTTTGACGTGGCGACGGCGACAACGGTTGAAGAGGCTAAGGAGCTTCTGGCAGTAGGCTTCGACTACATCACTGAAAGAGACGGCATAATGCTGTTCAGAAAGCCTAAAAGATTTGGTGGTTAAACTCTGAAAGTCGCAGGTTAAACATTTAACCTTTATAAAGAAAAATAGGGTAGGTAGAGCATGCGAGAAAGTCCTTAAATGGTTTCTTCCCAATCATTTTCTGATCATGTCTGCCGCTGATATTGCTGTTGGAGTTTATCGTAAACTCGAACCCGAAGACCTTCGAATACTCCAAGCCATCGAACTCCAAATGAAACGCTATGAATACGTACCAGAAGACACCATCCATAAACCAGCCAACCTCCCACCCCAAGAAGTCGCGTACAGACTGCAAGGCATCCGCAAAAAACGCCTCATCGCAGGTCGGCGAGGACCCTACACAGGCTACAGCCTCACCACAGCAGGATACGACACCTTAGCAATAAACGCCCTCGTTAAGGCTAACGTACTCGAAGCCTTCGGCAAACCGCTAGGGGTGGGGAAAGAAGCAGATGTCTACGATGCCCTAACACCCGCTGGCCAGCGAGTCGCGGTAAAGTTTCACCGCCTAGGCCGAACAAGCTTTAAACAAACAAAACGCAAGCGAGGTTACGTCACCAAATACACCTACAGCCCGGACTGGCACCACCAATCCCAAATTGCAGCCAAAAAAGAATACAAGGCCCTGAAAATCCTCTACCCAAAAGGTGTAGCAGTTCCAGAGCCATTCAAACAAAATCGCCATGTCTTGGTTATGGGCATGATAGAAGGAGCAGAACTATTCCACTATCCAGAGTTGCCCGAGCCACAAGCAGTCCTAAAAGAAATTCTAGTCAACATACGTAAAGCCTATCAAGAAGCTGGCATAATCCACGCCGACCTCAGCCCCTACAACATAATCCTCCAACCAAACCAACACATCCTCATCATAGACTGGCCTCAATACGTGACAACCAAACACCCAAACGCTCAAGAACTCCTCAAAAGAGACATCAAAAACGTTGTACGCTTCTTCCAAAGAAAATTCAAAACAAAAACCAAACTTAAAGAAGCCTTCACCTACGTAAAAGAAGTTTAAGACAACATCAACTCTTCGTGCCGATTTTGGCACCCACACTAAACCCCTTCGCCGAGTATCCCCTTTACGACCATAACCAGACCTAAATGCATGGAGGATTAAAATAGCGTTTTTCGTGCTTGGTTTTAAAGCAAAGCATGGTTTTTATGATAATTCACTCTTTTAAGGAAGGCAGCTTCTAGATTTTTGTGAAACTTTTAATTCCGTGGAAGGAAGGTCGAGAGTACTGTTTCAGAATCCTACGGCCTCTGTGCAGGTGATGGAACATGACTAAGAGGAAGAAAGGTGACATTGTTGAGTTGATTGATCGAACGTGGCGCCTCATTGACTACATTAGTGAGCGGTTGGATGACTCCGCTGTAGATGAGGCTGACAAGATTAGGTGGGCGGGCGTTTTGGCGAATTCCATAGGCACCCTAAACAAGCTGTTTTACAAGGCTGGAATCGGAAAGCTCGACAAAGACGACATGGCGATTGTGCTTTCTAAAATCCCAAGGAAATTCAGCAGAATCGCGATGAAGAGGATGCGAATAATTGAAAGGCCGAGAATTAAAAGTCGAAGAGGATTCTAGGGAAGCGAAGCTCAAGAAAATAAGAGACGACCCGGTGCTCTTCGCCGAAGTTGTGTTGGGTCTAAAGCCTTTTCACTACCAAGAGAAGTTGCTGCGGGATAAGTCGAAGCGGCTCGTTGCTTGCATGGGCCGTCAAACGGGAAAGACCACGACGATAGCGATAAAGGCTGTTCATTTCGCCTTCTGTAATGCGAACGTTACGGTTCTTATCGCGGCCCCTTCCCGAAGGCAGAGCATAATTATGTTCTCTAAGATTGCTGACTTTATTTTTCGCACGGTCTTAAGGAAAAGTGTTGTCCGCTCGACGCAAACCACGATACGGCTTTCTAACGGCAGCGAGATAATAGCGTTACCATGTTCTGAACATCTTTTGCGTGGTTTTACGGCGCAAACGGTTATCGTGGACGAGGCAGCCTACATACCTGAAGAAGTTGTCACAAACATTTTGTATCCTATGTTGGCGACGACGAATGGAAGCTTGATTTTGTTGAGCACGCCTTGGGGCAAAGACCATTTCTTTTATCGTGCATTTGTGGATCCAGATTTCAGTGTGCACAGGGTTAAGTCAAGTGAATGTCCGTTGATCTCGGAGAAATTCTTGAAGAAACAGCGGGAGTTTATGACGACTGAAACGTATCGTATGGAATACGAAGCTGAGTTTGTGGAGGCAGCTACCAGCTATTTTCCGCAGGATCTTATCCGTTCATGCATCGATCCGGAGCTGGAGTTGGAGCGTGACTTGGAAGAGCTTGGGCGTCAGGAAGGCGATTTCTACGCGGGTTGCGACTTGGGCAAGCTTCAGGACTACAGCGTTTTCGTTGTGGTTCAGAAAACTCAAGACTACATCAAACTGGTGTTTCTAAGAGAGTTTCCGCTTGAAACATCGTACAGCTCGGTAATCGGCTTTATAGTTCAAGCTAATAAAAAGTTCAATTTCCGAAGGATTTTGATTGACAGATCGGGTGTCGGAGAGGTTGTCACCGAGGAGATCAAGGCACAAGGTTTAACAAATGCGGAAGGCCAATCGTTTACGATACAGTCGAAGGCGGAGATGCTCGCTAACTTGCGCGTCAAGATGGAGCAGGGCGCATTCAAAATGCCCTACAACCATAGGCTCTGTCAACAAATCAACGAACAACGCTACGAATACACCAAGTCAGGAAAGCTTAGATTTTGGCACCCGCCCAACAGCCACGACGATCAACTGTGGGCTTTGGCGCTCGCCTGCTATGCCAGCAAAGAGGATGAGCCGAGAGGAGTCTTAGCCCGAGCGTGGTAACCGCATTTATACCAAAATTATTATTCGAAAAGTACCAATATTTAACTAAGCGACGACGACTTAACAACTTCTTCAAAGCGCAATATCAAACTAAAACCATGCTTTTAGATGCCAGTGGTGATGCCCCCGCAACTTCCCCTCTTTTTCTGTTTTTTGCGCGCACACGCACGCTTTGGTAGGAAATAGATGATTCACCGTTTGCGACGCAGCGCACGCTAATGTCTCCAATATTGAGCGTCTCCGTCCATTCTATCATGAACAACAGAGTAGTCGATGTCACCTACAACACCATGGGCTATCAAATACTCATCAAATCTCAAATGCACTCTTCTGTCTGGCAAGATGCTACGTCTTTTCAATTCTAATTAGTTCTTTCGGCTCTGTTATTATGTTTCCGCATTTCTCACATTTAGTAACTTCTAATGGTTCATACATTGGAATAAAGACTTTGACTTTGGGGTCTGGACTGGTCTGTTCAATGAAAATCTTGTTTACTGGAACACTATTCCAATTCCCACAACTAGAACATTTCATTCTAGGGTCTTCTTGCTTTCCTCAGAAATTCATACCCCACAAAGAACTAATAAGCCAGAAACGGAAAAGGTTTACGTGATTCATAGAAATGGGATTCCAAGATAGAATTATTTTGCTACTCGAAGATGATCCTTTATTCAATGAAGTAAAGGATATTTTTAAGTCACCACTTGGCTTAGTAAAAGACCTTGTCAAATCTTGTTTTACTGAAGACCAAGATCAAGGTCTCTTAAAACATGAAAAAGAACTTGATGATATAAAGAAAAGAGTTGCTGGGATAGCTAGATCACATGACCTATCTTCTTCATACAAGGTTGCCAAATATTCACCTTACTTGTTTGCTTTTCAGCAATATTTTCACAGTTCTTATCGAGCAAGACAAGGTGGAGCATTAGAGGGAGTTGTTTATCATAGTCTAAAATCATCTAATGTTAACCCTTTGAAGAAGCCTAAGGAAAAGAAGGAAAGATTAAAAGAACTTTTTGGAATTCAGACCAATGTTGGTTACGATATAGATGTCTTTGCAGAAAAGTCAGATCATTTATTGTTAGGACAGATTAGATCAACTGATGTAACTGGCGGAACTACTGCAAAAGGCTCTCTTGTTGATCTATTAAGATTTGTTCTAAGAGAGAAGAGACTAAATCCTCTTACTCGTTACTTAATTGTAGTTTGGGAACCACTTCAGAGACAGCAGAAACCTTCGCTTGTTAATAAGATATGGGACTCTTTAAGATCACAACTGGGAGAGGAGAATGAAACAACCTTTAGAGAGCATATTGATGATGGTTGGAAAATTCCGAATACTAATATTTACTTGAAACTGATTTATGGAATTAATGACCTAGCAGACGCGTTAAGTAACTTTGCTAATAGTGAGACTGCTAAGAATAAGTTAATATCCTTATGGGAATCAATTCAACAATGGGATGATCTCTGGCTTGCATATGCAATTGCTTCTCTTGAACTTGAAAATCTGGTCTTTTATGATTTTACTAATTTCCAGATTCTAGATAAGAAATTAAGGGAATTGAAAATAGCAATCTCTGACGATGATCTAAAAAATTACAAGGAAAAAAGCAAAGAGATAGCCGAGCAAATAGCTAAAGAATGGAAGGAAAGCACTCTTCCTGTTTCTGTGCCTGCTGAAGTCTTGAATTATCTCAGAGACTTAGTTATACTCAAAATGGTTGATCTGAAGTTGAATAGGTAATGAAGAAGCTAAATCAAAAAGTAACTGAAGTCTCATTCAGAGAGATTGTTTCAGAAATCCCTTCAACAACTTATGTAACACATAATATCCACTATTATCCAGCATCATTTATTCCTCAAGTGATTAGATATTGTTTAAAGCAGTTTACGCAACCATATGATTGGGTTCTTGATCCTTTTGCTGGTTCTGGAGCTGTAGGAATAGAATGTTTGGTAACTAGAAGAAATGCTACATTAATAGATATCAATCCTATTACTGACTTATTGGTCAAGGCTAAATTATTGATACCTTTGGAAGATGCAAGATTTGAAATGAGACAACTCCTTTTGAAGGCTCTATCCTATACTGGAGAACCATTCACACCAAAATGGAAAAATATCGAATATTGGCATCCATCTGAAGTAATCGAATTTCTATCTAAAGTCTGGGGATATATTCACAATGAATGTACCAGTTATTTGAAACCTTTGCTTATTTTTGTAGCATTGAAAATTACAAGACTCTTATCTTATACCGATGATCAAGTTCCAAAACTCTACAAATCAAAAAGGAAGACCAAAAAACTAAACAAACTTTTGACCAAGAATTGGAAAAAGATAGTGATTAGCCAATATAAGAAAGTAGCGGATAATTATGTCGATTCAATCTTCGATTTGAAAGAGGAGTTCAGAAAATATTCCAAAGGAGAAACACCTTTAATTGAAGTTCATGCACCTCAAGATACAGACACTTGGAATCCTGAAAGGTCTTATAAAGTAATAATCACTTCTCCCCCATATCTACAAGCTCAAGAATATATTAGATCAAGCAAAATAGACCTCTACTGGCTCGGATATGACGATAAAAAAATAAGGGCTTTATCTAGATTAGAAATTCCATACAGAACTCTTCCTTGGCATACACCTACCTTTCGCACCATCAGAAGCAAATTGATGAACTCAGATAAGGCAGACCTCATAGAACTTTTTGAATCATATTTTTATTTTGTTTTATCAAGTCTTCTAAGGATGTCTGGGAAACTTCAACCAGAAGGTCGTCTTTGTATCTTTGTTGGTTCACCTACGGTTGCTGGAATGACTGTACCATTATGGAAGATCATATGTGAATATTTTCAACAATATGGATTCACAGAAGAGAATATCTATGAAGATAAAATTGTAGCAAGGAAATTGTTTGGACAACGTGATAATCTAAATCCAGAAGGGATAATTTCAGAGTACTTAACAATACTCAAGAGAGTCTAGCACTATTGAGGTTTAACTCATGTCTCCTCGAAAATCTCGTTATAGAGTCCCAGAATGGGTTGCTCAATCGATTAGAAATAAGCGAAAGAAACTATTGCATGGACCTTATGACTGTCCGAAATGTAAAATGAACAAATTAAAAATCGAAGTGGACAAAGAAAGGAAAGAAGTTATTGGAATTTGCAGTTGCGGTTTAGAATATCCACTGAAATATGTTCCAGCTTTTGAATCAATAGACTACTATAATAAACTCATGGACCACCTCAAAAAGGAGTATTAAAGATATACTCTTTGCTTAGGATTTATTAGAATTTCTAGGCTTCGTAAGGCTCTCCTACGCCTTAGAATTTTTCGATTTTTGATAACTCTTCCTCAAATTCGCCCGCGCACACGATGCGCGCGCGCAAGTCTTTGAGATGTGCAAAAAACTAGAAGATGAAGTGAAAAACACTTAGGCTACCTTACACAGACACACTTACTTTTTTCTGTTACAGTTAGAGAAGAGAAAGCGATGTTGGAACGATGTTAGACCTGTAACAAATCTTCCATGCGCGCGCAGATTTTTTTATATGATAATAGTGTTGCTTTTGACATTGAAAACACATATTACTAAGAAGGAAATGGTATTATATGGATATACTCAGAAAAGCATGTTGGATATTCTTCTTGTTATCTATTTCAATAACAGCTATTGAAGCTTTAACTTCATATGTTGGCGTCAAGTTTATGAGAGTATCTGAAATAGGATATGCTAGAATTTGGGTGTATTCGTATGGTCCGGAACTAGGTTTCACCATAGCTTTCCTTTGGGTTTCTTCACTGCCATTTGTATTTTTGTTTTTATCTCTCTTGTTTTTACACCTAACCCGAAGGTCTTCGTGGTTTGGCATCGCATTTTCTATTCCATTTATTGACCTAGGAGCTACTAGTCTATGGAATTTGCCTGGTGCTGTAAATGATGCCATGGTTGTCCTCTACGGAACTTCAACAACTATTCTTTTCCCATGGGAGAACGTTTTAATTGGTTTTGGAGCTTTTGTCGCCGTGTCTTTGTACTTTTATGTTTTGTGGAAGCATCCTCCTCAATGGTGGGAAAAAATAAAAACTAGCATTCGCGCGAAATAACGCATGGTAGGTGGTAAAGGCGGTGACCTCTCCACCGAGCAAAGACGTTTACGTTTGCAAGAAGTGCGGTTACGTTTTACCTAAGAAAGAGGCTATCGTTTCTGGCTGGGATTCGGAGCACTCTTCAACCCACGTTCACTGTCCAAGATGCGGAAAAATCATAGCAAGATACGTCAAATAGGAAAATGCGCGCGCGCACGAAGGAGCTCGCTTCTAAAATCCTGAATTTTGTTTTTTCTTGAAGACTAGTCCCCTACCATGGTTTTCGGTATAGAAATCGAGTCAGGTACTATTGCGGAGTGGCTCCCTGAAAGGAAAAGGACCCACTGACGAGCCCTGTGGAAGGAGACAAGGAGCCACTCACATCCGTTTTAATAAACTCCTTCCACGCAGAGCAGTTAAAACTTCTGGTTTAATAAAATTATCTCATGCATTAGGCTTCTAAGTAAATAATCGCTTGTTCCTTTTTTCTGTTTTCGCTATTCTTCTTCTGCTTCCATGTCCTGTAGGTCTATTTCTGATACTTCAAAAATTCTTTCGCTTCACTTTAAATAGTTTCGCTATTAACGAAACAACTGCCATATGAAATGCGCGCGCTAATTTTCCCAAACAACCTCACTCCTACACCATTTCAGGCGCAAAAAATAACTCAACCTTGAACGATATAACACAGAATTAGCGTAAACATACAACATGGCATCAAAACAATTGGCACAAAAACAAATGCCAGTTTCTATGTTGATAGTGTTTAAAGAAAAAACTAGGGGGTCTATCTACAGCGGTTGATCTCCATGCTCTCACCGTTTCACTATAAAAGATATTAATGAAACTCTACAAAAGCTATAGCCTTACAAGAAATTTTTTAGAGAGCGTGACTTGTTGATCTTATGCCTTTTCTTTTTCCTTATAGAAAGTAATTGATCGCCATATTTTTCATAACATTTAGAACAGAAACGCTTGGCGTGAAGAGAATGAAGAAACTTGTCTTTTTTGGTTTCAGCATAGTAATACTCTCCTGGTTCTATTGTCCCATTGCACATGTTACATTGATGGACGGTTCTCGCCTTAGTCTTTTTTAAGTATTTGATTTGATCGTATTTCCCCAACCCGACTTCCTCCCGTTTGTGAGAATGCTTCCTATCTGCACAACACGAGATTAAAATATATCATTTTAGTCTTTTAATATAGAGAGGTGGCGGTTAAATTATGCTTCCGAAGCAGAAAGATATCGAGGTCCCCCTTCTTGAGGTTCTTGTGGAACTCGATGGAAAAGGAAAGCCGAAGGAAATCTATCCGCTTGTAACGAAGAAATTCCCTGAGATTAGAGATGAAGACTTAACCGAGACTCTGCCGTCTGGAGGCAACAAATGGACAAATCGCATCCAATGGGTAAGACAAAGACTTATTGACAAGGGCGAGATGTATAGTCCAAGCCGGGGAATTTGGGCTATAACCGATAAAGGTAGAAAGCGCGTAGAAACAAAGGAACCTTCAGTACCCACAGTGAACTTCGTCGAGTTGTATGACGATTATGAAGCGGCGTTCCGTTCCCAACTACTTGATAAACTCAACGAACTCACTCCACGTCAATTTGAATTATTCGCACCAAAATTGCTTCAGGCCTACGGTTTCGTTGAGGTCAAAGTTACCAATGTTTCCTCAGACGGAGGCATTGACGGCTTTGGAAAACTTAGACTTGGCCTGGCAACAATGAATGTAGCATTCCAATGTAAACGTTGGCAAGGAAACGTGGGACGACCAGAGGTAGACAAATTCAGAGGAGCCATACAAGGTGAGTTCGAACAAGGCGTCTTCCTTGTAACGTCAGACTTTACTCCACAGGCTAGAGAAGCATCCTTGAAAAGTGGAGCAGTACCGATCATCCTACTCAATGGGGAAAGCATTGTTGACCTCATGATACAAAAGGGGATTGGTGTGAAACGTATTCCGATATATATGTACTTTGAACGCCCAGCCGATTTCGTAGAAGAAGAATGAAAAAGCGCGCGCGTGTTTTGTATCGCATGGTGTGCATGTCGATGAGGGCTCCGGTTGCGATTGCGTTTACGCCGCTTGAGAAGGCTACGAAAACGAGGAGGATGTCACGCAGGTTTTCTGTCCACCCCCGCCAGTTAACCATGCTGTAAACCGTTAAGCCGATTATGAATACTCCAAATGCCCACAACAACGTCGCAAGAATACTGGGCCTACTAGGCTCCATTTCTCTACCCAACACCATCACCACCTATCCAGCGAATACTAGTCAAAAGCCACGTAAATGCTTAAGGTTTAGTTTCATTTTTTCCAAGCATCGATCGATCTCGGTACTTTGCATATTAAGATTTCGCGCGCATTTAAACTTAGATTATAAATATAATAACCTTACAAAAAATTGTGAGTTTTAAAACTTCATATATTTCCTTGCCAATTTTTCCATTTTTGGTACATATTGCATAGGGTCTTTCAAGTTTTCTCGAACAAATTGTCCCAATGTCTTACCGCTTTCAAGTGGAGTCTGGAAAAAACCTTCAAGTCCCCAATTATTGCTTGGCGAGCAACACACCATCGCTGAGAGAATAGCTGCTTCTTCTTCAGTTACATCTTTGGGATTAGGCAAGTTTTGGGCAAATTTCCTATGTCCTTCAACTGTTTTGCAATAAGGCTTAAGAATTTCTTTTTTGATAGTCTTATAAACTACCTCATAGACTTCCTTCGGATTCATCGCTTCTCTCTCTTTTGTTTCTCCGAAGTAATATATAACCTTTGATTTTACTAAAGTTTTTGCTGACTTCTCTCAGGTGTAAGGCGATTTCGATGCCCTTGTCTGTGAGGTGGTTGATGCGTCTGGGTGGTTTGAACTCGCTTTCAATCCTTCTTCAAACAAAAGATTGATGACGTTGCTGCAGTGCTGCTCTGTTATGCCCACACGTTCAGCCAACTCTCCACAGCTCAGCTACAAAAAGGATAAGTGTCAAAGCGTCACTTTTTTGAGTTGAAAAGGAAACAAAATTCTGGCGGGGCTAGAATTATGGCAAAGATTTCGAGCTTAAGTTCAGATGAGTTGATCTTGTTTTTGGCTCAACGCTATGTCCATCGATTTAGAAGTGAAGAAGACGTTCAAGGCAGCCAAATTGGACGAGTCTTTGAGAATAACTTCTACGGAGTTATTAGAAAGAATCCAAGGTTTCACCTTATAAGTACCGCGGGAAACCTTGGGATGGGTCATGAGTTGACGACCACTTCAGGGATCCGACATGAAATAGATTGCGTGGTTTCCGATGATGAGACTCTCTATGTTTTTGAATTAAAGCATTATTTTGAGAATGAGGTCACGAAGGATATGCTTACCATTTTTAATCATAAGGTTCTTGACTTCTATTTTGAGCTAATTAGGAGCGGTAGACCTTGCAAAATAAAGAGGGTGTTTGTCACGAGAAATCAAAGTATCACCCGAGGCGTATCATTATTAATGCTTTCCATGTTATGATCAAGGCCGTTAACGATCCTGCAGTAACGAAAATAAGTCGCGACTTCGTGGAGACTTTCTTCGAAGAGGAAATCAAGGTCGAGGAAGCTGAAGAGGAAATTGCTTTGGAAGAGGAGATGGGCTTTGAGCGTTGACTCTGCGGTGACTTGCCCCTATGCGCGCGCTAAGCGGACGCGATGACACTAGCTCATTCGGATAATTATCGAGAGGGACTGCGAAAAACTCGCTTGTAAGTGATTGTGACCGACCCGTTCTTGTCTTTACCTGCCTCCACGAGGAAGATATCGCCTGGGTTTATGGAATATTTGCGGCTAATTTGAGTTGGAAGAGTTAAGTCGATAGACTCTGTTCCATAACGAGCCCGAGCTTTGACGGTAATAACATCTCGCATAAATAAAAGTACAACAATTGTGTCTTTAGCATTTCGTGTATATAATGTACACAGTATACACGAACTCCTATGAAGGTGTTACAATTCAATTTGTATCGTGACATCATTTAAACAACTTAGACTTGACGGTACGACGGTAAAAGACCTCAAGTTCATGAATGAAAAAGAAAGATACGAACTCGCCAAGAAATTTGTTACGAGTAAGATTTTCGGAAGCCGAGCTAAATATCTAAAATGGAGCGAAGTCACGAAACAAACAGCTCAATTTGATGATGGTTATCTCGCTCAGCATCTGGTGTCCCTTGTCACGGGTGAGCCCGGAACTGAAATGCATGGAAAAGGCAGCGACCTTGCAACCGGAAACGAAATTAAGTCAGGCAAAAGGATCGACCAAAAAGGTGGAATGGAGGATAGTCACATTCTTATTCGTTTTGGAGACAAGGAGAAATTTGACAGTTTTTTAGATTGCCCAAAATGCTATATTACCTTCTTTGACTTTGACCTTTTGTTTAGGCCCAGGTTTGAGATTTGGCGCATCGAGCCGAAAAGCCAAGAAGTTAAAAGTTACTTTTATTTCTATTGGCAAGACCATATTGCAGGCCGCCACGATGATTGGGGGCGCCGAGAACTGAATCTTAGAATCTATCCTGATAGGTCAAGAATCAAATTTCACAAGAATTTTTTAAGACTAAAGCCTAGGCTTATTTTTCTCGCACGAGATTATCGGGGAGATGGTACGGGAAAAATCGAGGTTTTTGATCCAAAAGAAGGAAAAGCTCCTGACATTGAATTGATTCAAGGGCCTGTGGGAAAAGCCCTTCAACCACTAAAAATGGAGCATTATATGGCTAAGACTAAAAAAGGAAGGGTTGAGCAAATTAAGGAGTTTTTCAAGGAGATGGCAGTTGAACACTACTATGAAATGCAATATTGGAACATATTGACTAAACAACCTTTGAACACAGGATTTGACAATTTGTCTCAACATTTAGTATCATTGGCAGTCGAAGTGCCTGGTATTGGATCGAATGCTCGGGGCATGGACCTCTTAGATGGATCTGAAATAAAGTCCGCCAATGAGCTCGGAGGAATCGATAGACCAAGATGGAACTTGGGTTCTAAGTGGAATCAAATGATTGAATGGCCTCATCTATACTTGGTCAGATGGGATTTATCAGAAATAGGTAAGCTTCGAGCAAGAGTATGCGAACCTAGCCTTGAAGAATTTCATGAACTAGTTGCGACATATCGAAAAGATCATCCTCATTCTCCAAACATGCAGCTTCACCCGGTTTGGGGTAGGAAAGAAAGAGAACGTCACCTAAATATTGCGCGAAATGAAGGTGGTAGACTAGACTTGAAATTGATTCTGAAAGTCGAGGAGACAGCCGCGGGCGACGTTTCAGTTGTCCTCGACTAGAGGATACTTTTTTATCGTAACTTCAATGAGGCCAAAGTTAGATCGATCTGGTCAATTGCTTGTTGAAGAGCCAATTGAGATTCAAGTCGGTGAGTTTCCAAAGTTTCAACAAGATTAGATATCTTTTTTAATATAGGTGGGGTATGAAGTGGAACTTTAATTGAAGCCACGTAGTTGGGGTATAAATGGCTAGTAATCCCAGTAACGCCTCTTTGCAATTTGCTGTAGCCAGTCTTCGAACGGAGAAAAGCAAGCAAATAGAAGGGCGATACCTTGGTTGGGTTAACCCTTAGTACCATAAGCTCCGATGACGCAATCGCTGGTGAGGGATGGCCCAAGTAGATATCAACTTTCTTGCCGACGTATTTTTTATAATGTGCATCTTTGACCAAAAGAATATTCCCTCTCTTAAGTTCAAATCGAGATACAAAAGAGTATGGTGCATACATTTTGCGAACTTCGGATAAATTCAATCCGTGACCAGTAAGAGAAGCCACAGAAATTACGTTAACTTTTATCCTGCCGCTTTGGTACCTGCGGTGTGGAGTTTTACCGCTTAAGATTCCGTGAGGAGCAAGTTGTCTCAGATGAACGAGACTTTTGGGCTCGATAACCATCTTGGATAGATATTTGGGATTGTAAAAATCAACATCTAATCGCTGGAGATCGATCTCATGGAAGGGTACAAACACTTTAAAAGAAGCGCTTGTGCTTTGATATTTCGTTCTAAAAACTTCTTCTAAGAGAGAATAATATTCTTCTTCAATACTTTCTGCAGCTAGCCAAAGATCATACGCCCTTAGCATTAATTTTGAGATTCTCTCTCGTTGATGTTTGGGAATTAGAGGGACGTAAACTTGTTTTAGATCCTCAAATAACAATCTTTGACGGCTTCCAGAGCTTGACCTACCGAGGTGTTTTAGTTGTCGTCTACTGAAGTCTGATAGCAACGACGCTATCATATACCATGGGGATATATCTTCTCTGACTTTCATGCAGATAAATTCAGATGAACATTCTATTGGAGTCTGAGATTCAGGAACGAAGCAGACGCGGGTTATGCCTGGATTAATTCCGCTGAAAAGCAAAGTCGCATTTTTTACGAGTTGCCCCTTAGTGACAGGAGTGTAACTGCGTGCAGCATTCCAAACTGGGAGGCACCGGTTAACGATGTGGTTGACAGATAAATAGGGTCGAGCAATATCTCTTTTCGCAGTCCTGCATGAGACAACCGATACCAAAGTCTCAAGCGGAACTCCCAACCCAGAATTCTTTAGGTAGGAAACGATTTCTAGTCGTTCTGGCGAAAAAAATTCCGGGTCCGCTCGTGGCATAATCATAACATTTCTAACAACAACAACACTGGGAAAATAGCTTAGTATCTGACAACCTTGTTGATAATTTCGTGCCGGTTGACGTTTTATCATCTTGTTAATATCAACTCTTGGTACCTTAAAACAATTGAAGGAAGATCATTCTGCGGAACAAAAATCTCACGCTTATTTTTGACGATAAAACCTATGTGGGCTGCTTTTGCCATAAGACAGCCAACGTCTTCCTCTTCGAAGCCCGCTTTTCTGAGTAGAAGAAAACTGGTTTTCACATGGCTTCCCGCTAGGTCAAAGGTTAAAGTTGGAAGGCTGACAACTGCGAGGGGGTATGCACATGGACCACTGTTATCCAGTCCGCTAGATTTCCCGAAGAAATACCGACGAACGTATTCCAAGCTCTTGCTGGACAGTATTCCGTTTGGAAGCACAATACAGAGCAAGCCTTTTGGTTTTAGCAGATATAAACAATAGTCCAAGAAAAGAATTGCAGGATCGATACTTTTAACCGGCTTCCATCGTCCTCTCGAATCTGGGGCAAGTGCCATGGACCTCGTGGATTTACCCTGAAAAGGCTGTTCTGAGAATCGTCTCCAAACTTCAGGTTGAGCTTCGCGGTTATAGCCTCTTTGTTTAAAAGGCGGGTTCGTAAGTATGACGTCAAAAGAAGCTGGCGGCCAGAGATCCTCAGTTAACGAATTTGTCACAAGGTGCACAGAGTTGTGACTTATCCCATATAAAAGTAAGTTGATCTTACATTTAAGAGTCATTGAGGCGTTTGAGTCAGCCCCATGTATAGTCCTATGAAGAAGATGTTCCTCAAAAACACTTCGTTCTTTTGATGGCATATCAATTCTATCCAATGCAGCTCTCAGACGATTTACGATACCAAGTAAAAAGCTGCCAGTTCCACAACAAGGGTCACATATTCGAAGATTATTAGCTTCCCCAGAAAGAATATAATGGCTCAGATCGCCATGGCTCAGCTCGGAAAGTGTTAAGCTAACCATGGCGCCGACAACCGTTTTTGGTGTTAGATATACTCCTAACCCCGCCCCAGAATGAAATTTGCCTCGGAGGAAAACATCATAGACTCGGCCTAAAATATCTGCTTTTATATCAGTCCTCCAAAACTCATCTAGGCCCTCAAGCAGTTCCCTGAGAAGCTTCTTGTTTGATAGCCGTAAATGATCATAGGGAGTAAATATTCCTGTGAACCGATCATCAGCAACATTGGAACCTGACCCATCTTTCATACGTTCGAAGAATTCACGTAGCCCATTAAGGTCACGTTTTTTCCATGCCCACTCACCATTCGGATCTCTCGTTTCATTTAGATAGGCACGGATAAAAATCAGCTTGGATATCTCATCAATGCAATCGTTAGTTGATGTAACTCCAGCGCCAGGGGTTCCGTAGATTCTATTGTGAATGTAATCAAGGAAGCTTTGTAACTTTTGATAAGGGCTCCTAAGCTGTTCCAGGGCCAATTCCTTCCGATAGCCAATGTCTAATCCTTCCGTTTCTTGACCAGCTGGCGAAATAAGTGCCTGTAGATCGTCTATTTCAACTCCTGCTTTATTGTTAAAAATCTTGGTCGATCGCTCGTTAATTAATATGGTATAGAGTATCACTCCCCATCTCCCAAAAAGTGAAGCTGCAACCGCTGTGGGCAACGGTGACACAAAATCTAAATGCGACTTCTCCTCCCACAAAATTACTAAAGGTTTTTTTACAAGTCCAAAAGACATAATTCTTTTCCCTGTGTATGCTTCGCTGGGAACATTGTCGTCAAAAAGCTCTGTACCGGACAGATTGAGAGCCCGATATCCTAAATCTTCAATTTGACTTCGAACCTTGTCGAAGTGAGTTCGTCCTCGATTGTTTATCATCTCTGTTTGCCCTGTTAGATTATCTAGTTATCTAAGAGAGCTTTTCATATTAATAAATAACGGGCGATACCAGTTTCTCGCGCGCGTAACTCTGCAAAATTCGCGCGCACCGCAACAATCTAAACCAACAAACATATTTCTTACGTGTGCATAGAGATTTTAGATGCCGTAAGAGAAGACTTTAGGGCCATGTAGGAAGAAGCAACGTGCCAAGCCTTAAGATTTCTATAGTCAACGTTGTTGCCACAGCAGCCCTAGATCGTCGTGTGGACTTAGAATCCCTCAGAGAGTTTTTTCCTCATGAAGTTGTTCACGATGCAGAAATCTATGGCGGTCTTGCAGCCTACTTCAAGTCCGACAGAATGCAAGGAAAAGTTTCAATCTTTTCTTCAGGAAAGATGATTAGTGTTGGAACCAGAAGTGCAGAAAAAGCCCAGCATGAGTTAGCTCTAGTGGCTTCCTGTCTTGAAGACGCAGGAATAGCCAAACTAAAAAGTCCAGCGAAGATCCAAAACATGGTTGCTACAGCAGACTTAGGTTTTGAGACAAAAATAGACTCCATCAAACGTGTCGAAGGAGCTCAAATCATTTACGAACCCGAGCAGTTTCCAGGCGCAATCATAAGCTTTACTCTCCATGAGAAATCAAAAGCAACAATCCTACTTTTCTCTTCTGGAAAAATTGTCTGCGTCGGATTAAAAGACCGAAAAGACATCGACAGCGCTATTCATCACCTACTCACAATAATTTCCTAGTACGGGCGTTATTTCACCGTCACAAAGTTCCAGTTAACAAGATTTCCATTGAACAGAATAGTCCAGAGCCTAAAGTCAAAACTTCGACTAGAAAAGATATATATAGTGCCTGTATAGATTGGCTATATAGAAAGGCTGTCTATAGAGGCTGACCATATTGGTCTTCGAAAGGAGAGGGAGAGACCGTGTATACATAATAGCAGAAGTACTAAGCGTAGCCAAAGACGGAAGCCTCAAAACTCAAATCATGTACAGGGCAAATTTAAGCTTCACCCAGTTAAACGAATACCTATCCTTTCTTCTTAAAATAAAACTCCTAAAAGTCAATGAAGAGAATGGAAAGACCTTCTACAAAACAACTCCTAAAGGCATGAAATATCTGGAAGCCTACAAAACGGTCCTCGAGCTAGTTGAAAGACCTGAGCTAGAATCGGAGATAAGGACATCATTGTTATGACATAGGTGACATAAATGAAGCCTAGTGATAAGGAACGTCTCATCAGAAACTTTTTGGAAAGAATGTTCGGAGCCTCTCTAAAAAAACGCAAATTAGTAATAGGATATGATTCCAAGAACAAACCACAGATACATGAATTTGACCTTGTTTCAGAAGATATGAACATAGTTGGAGAAATAAAGTCTGGAAGAAAATCCACAGGCAATTATATCGGAGCATTGAGTGACTGCTTTTTTCTTACTAGAGTAAAAGCGAAAAAGAAATTGTTGGTTCTCACCAACAAAGAATTTTATGGATATTTTAGAACAAACTCAGAAGGAGTCGTACCCAACAACATCGAGATAATGCTAATCCGTCCAGAGGACTTGATTCCAAAAATGGCAGAGACGCCTCGATTCCCTGTATGAGCCTCTGCAAGTCTCTAAATGTGAGAAATGTGGAAAAGTTATAGATGAACCAAAAGAATTGATAAGTATTGTGAAGGAGAATACAAATGATTTCAGTGAGTGTTAAATTAACATTGCTTGTTTTAGTTTTGCCTATTATGTTGATTTTCTCATTCTTCATAGCTGGATTCTATTTTTATAGAGCAGATATAGGCGCTTCAGGTTTCTTTACAGCAATGTCAAGCCTACTTTCTGCGGTATTAGTAGTCTTGTTAGTATGGGAAAGGCTGAGAGAGTCTGGTCAAAGAAAACTCACATGGACACATGACAATATACTTTTCAAACTATACAAAATCTTCAAGAATGAAATACCCTACTTTTGGTATGAAGAGGTTATGCGACTTAGCAATGACCTAGATAAATATGGAGAGTTCTTATCTATTGACCTGTATCCCAAAAATCTACTTTATGACATCGAAGAATGTGTCCATTCTGGGCTCATATTACATAAAGACTTAGAAGAAATTAAACAGACGGCAACAAAGCTGGGATTAACTGACATGAACATGCTTTATCACTTTCTTGGCATTGACCCACATAGATACAAATCCGCTTTCAGTCCTAATGATCCAAATCTTCCGAAATATCAAGAAAAATCTTCTTTAATATTGAAGGAAAAAACAAAAGTGATAAATGAAATAAAGACCCTGGATGAAAAAATTGTAGCCATGGAAAAGAAGATTACTCAAAAGCTTGAATCTTTCATGAAAACCAATGCACTAAGATTAAAAGAAGTAACAACCCCTTACCCATTTTATCGTTATTAGTTCTACACATTCATCATGCCATGTTCATTGTCCTAGATGTGGAAAGATAATTACCCATACACGTTAACAAGATGCATGCACGCTGAGAAGTAGGAATATGATCAATCTTTCTTTTTCTCGAAGGTAAGTGTTATTGAGCCTTCAGCAACTCTTCTTAGAAGACTTCTCTGCTCCTTGCTCAAATAAACCTTTATCCAATTCTTCCTCATCGTTAAGCCCCCTAAGCCAAGACCCTACATAGGCACCATGCAACATTTCAATTCAAATATCCCTCCCATTTTCGATTGTTTTAAAGCCTCTATTTTTTGGCAAGACAACTATAGAAGCTCCGAAACACCTGCCCAAGCGTTGACTCGGGTTAGAAGTAGTTGTTGTCAGTAGGGGCTATACGACAACTACTTCTGTATCGCTTCCAGAAGACGAGCGGCTGCAGGAGCGGATCCAAGGAGAAGCATATGCTGTCTTAAGAGCGTTTTTTGATGGTCTGGAAGATAGGTAATTGTCCTTCCCGTTTACATAGTATCCCTGAATGGGACAATTGTCACGATTGACAATGCTTATTCGTGAGTTGGTTCTCATGTTAGCGGGTTTGGGTTTTTGGGTTTACGCTGAATGAGGCGGATACGCCGCCGCCAAAGCCTATACAACCTTGTGGACTTGATGTCACCAAGCTCTCATCAGTCGCGATGGCCTCTCCCGACCTATGGTGCCTGCGTAGGCCGCTAGGCTAAGCGCCCACAGCATGTCATCGTGGCTTCCAGCTGGATGGCTAAAAGTTAGGTGTCCGCTCTTGCTGTACTCGTATTTTTGTTCGTTGATTTGTTCGCAAAGTCGCCGGTGATACGGCATTTTCAACCTTTTCTGCTCCATAGCCAGCTTTAGGCAGGTGAGAAGCTCCTCCTTCGTTTTCACCGTGAACGTAATGCTCATATAACGAAACAAAGAGCATTATGTTATATGAAGGCTAAGAGACCTGATTTTTTAGTGCTCTTAAAAAATGAACGATTTTTTGTGGAGGTAAAACCGAATTCGGTTCGCCCAAAAATGCCACAATTGATGATTAATGTTGATGAAATCCAAAAGTTAAATCAACTTCAGCTTATGAGTGGTGTAGAAACTTTAATTGCATTTCCTATTGATACGCACGGTACGGCATGGAAATCACTGAGACCCGCTTGGATTTCAGCACATGGATTAAAACGTAAAAATAACGACAATGATGTTTTCATTATAAACGTTAGGAAACCTGAAAAACTCAAATTCCCATTTACGACCTAAAGATAGGGAGGGGGGCTATAGAGGGGGCTATAAAAGAAAGAGAGATTCACTTATTTACTCACTCACGAGAGACATCAATACAAATATACAAAATATTATTGCCACGCAACAAAATGCTTCCATAATTGGCATTTAAACGATCACCAACACGCTCAGTAGCGCCTTCCAACAAAATATTCATGTGGCTATCACACTGAACCATGGTCCCACGATATTCAACGCCATTCTTCAAAGTAATTGCCAGAAAACTATTCAAGCATCTAGTCAAAACATTCAAAGGTTTCTTGCTAGGCTCCACTAGACCACCAACACTAAACCACTATGCCAAACAACATCATATAAAACTTATGAACGAGCAATACCAAACATTCAGATACGAGCAAATCTAAATTCATTTTTCTCAAAACCTGTTGTTACCTAAGATTTCTCTGAACTTCTCTTCTACAAGTTTGGGACTCAACTTTTCATACGCTTCGGCGCTGACAACATCATACCAAAAGGCGTCTGACAAGTAGCCATAAACCGGTTTGCCAATCTTTATAAGGTAGGGGATTACGTCCCCCATCAAATCCAATTCACGCTTCTCCCTTTTTAGTAGCTCCATATCCTCAAGCGTTTCCCCCCTGAAAACCAGTATCCCTATGCTCACAGGCTTCTCCAACTCCGGCTTTTCTGCAAACCCCCTGATCCTGCCGCTGTTATCTAAATCTGCCAGTCCCACCCTAACAGTGAAACCTGACGCCAAAGCAACCGTCGCCGAAGACCGTTGATTCTTATGATAACGCAACAAGTCTTTTAGATTCATATTTGTTAGAATGTCTCCGTAGTACACGAGCAATTTGTCCTTTACATTCACTGCGCCTTGCCTGTAGGCGTTTAACACGGAACCTGCCGTGCCCCTGAATGATGCATCATCGTGAACGTAGGTAATTCTTACTTTAAACCTGGAACCTTCCTCGAAATAATTCATGACCTGCTCTGCCTTGTGGTTAACCAAAAAAACTAGGTCCGTGATCCCGTGAAACTTTAGAAGCCGAACCACGTACTCCAACAGAGGCTTCTGCCTTAACCCCACAGGGATCATCGTTTTCTGAAAATAGTACGTGATGGGTCTAAGCCTTGTGCCCTGTCCTCCACAGAGAACTAAACCCTTAACCTTACTCATTTAAGCCCCACAAGTACGAGGGGGAAGGAAGAAAATAACGGTTTCTTCTCTTCCTTACTCTTCTTTCTTCTCTTTCTCTACTTCGAGCTTTTCTTCGACTTCGATTTCCTCAATTGGCCTCGGAGGTGGAGTTGTAGCCATAGTCCAGCCGATCCACGCCCCTATACCAAGAATGGCGATGAAAGCGATGAGAACTGGAATGCCAACTAGCCAAAGTTGAAGCTTCCATGATTCCAAATTTAATCCCAACAAATCGATTACGTTCCCTGCAAAGATCAGAGCGATGAAATACACGATTGCTATGACCGCACAAACTATGAAGATCACCCATCCGATAGCTTGATCCTTACTAACCATACCGATCACCACAATGTAGCCATGTTTATTTGCAACCCTATTATAAAGTTTGTTGTCGAAATCAGATAGTTCCAGCTTCCCATGTGGCTAGGTATCTTTCCTGTTCTTCTGTAAGCTTATCGATTTCTACGCCCATTGCTCTCAACTTGAGACTCGCCACGAGTTCGTCGATTTCTTTGGGCACGCTGTAGACTTTTGGCTTCATTTTATTTTTTTCCACCAGGTACTTAACGCATAACGCCTGGTTTGCGAAGGACATGTCCATGACTTCGGATGGGTGGCCCTCTGCCGCGGCGAGGTTCACGAGTCTTCCTTCGGCTAGGAGATAGAGTTTCCTTCCATTTTGAAGACTGTATTCTTCTAGATTAGGTCGTATGGTCCTTTTTGAAGACGAAATACTTTCTAAGTCGGGTAGGCTGATTTCAACGTTGAAGTGACCGCTGTTGGCGAGTATGGTGCCGTCCTTCATCTTGAGCATATGTTCCCTTCGGATAACGTTTAGGTCTCCAGTAGTAGTTACGAAAATGTCGCCTATGATCGACGCCTTGTCAATGGGCATTACGCGGAAACCGTCCATGACAGCTTCGAGCGCCTTCACCGGATTCACCTCGATGACGATTACATTTGCGCCCATACCCCTCGCTCGAAGGGCGACCCCTCGACCGCACCATCCATAGCCGCAAACTACAAAGTTTTTTCCAGCCAGCAAGAGGTTTGTTGCTCGAACGATTCCGTCTATGGTGCTTTGGCCAGTGCCGTAGCGATTGTCAAACAGATACTTTGTGTAGGCATCGTTTACGGCTATGATTGGATACTTGAGGGCTCCAGTCTTTTCCATTGCTCGCAGGCGCATGACTCCTGTAGTTGTCTCTTCGGTTCCTCCCTTTACATTCCTCAAAGTTTCGCTTCTTTCCTTAAGAATTGTGCTAACAAGGTCGGCGCCGTCGTCTAACGTGATTAGAGGCGTATGGTCGATCACCTTGTTGACGCACCAGTAGTATTCTTTGGTTGTTTCGCCACGCCAAGCGTAAACGTTTACTCCCTTCTCTGCTAGGGCCGCTGCTACTTCGTCTTGGGTTGAGAGCGGGTTAGACCCGCACAAGGCGACATCGGCCCCTCCAGCAGTGAGCGCTTCTACAAGCACCGCGGTTTCCTT